>Ga0194041_10000057_pt1 | contig 41657 bp, 38 predicted proteins | sample JunL449m_MetaG_FD_160082 | JGI IMG/M metagenome (GOLD analysis project Ga0194041, IMG submission 160082) | Anoxic zone freshwater microbial communities from boreal shield lake in IISD Experimental Lakes Area, Ontario, Canada - Jun2016-L442-9m | ecosystem: Environmental > Aquatic > Freshwater >...
TCTCGCGCAGAAGCGCGCAGTATCTCTTGGGCGACAACTCGTTGATGCCGCTGTTGAAGGCCGCGCAGCCATGCGCGATCGCGAGGTGGAACTTCGGGATCAGTATCGCAGCCCACTGCTCTCCTCGTACCACACCGAGGTCTTCGAGGAGGTGCCCGAGGCGGTTGCCGAGGTTCGCCTGCGGCGTTGACTGTTAGCAGCAGTGCTTCCCCCGATAGTGTAATCGTTTCATGTCTGGATCCCTGCCCGCCCAACTCAGCGCAAATGAACTTCGTCGCGCCTGGAACGAGTTCTTTGTGGAGCGAGCCCACACTTCGGTTCGCTCAGCAAGTTTGATCCCGACTCACCCGTCAGCCCCGATGTTCACGAACTCCGGGATGATGCCCTTTGTCCCGTATTTCTTGGGTGAGGAGCCGGCTCCGTATTCGCCCCCTCGCGCTGTATCCATTCAAAAGTGCGTTCGAGCGGGTGGAAAGCACAACGACCTAGAGGCAATCGGGCGCTCTCCACGCCATCTCTCATTTTTCGAGATGCTCGGTAATTTTAGTTTTGGTGATTACTTCAAGGCGGAGGCAATTCCATGGGCTTGGGAGTTTGTGACCGAGGTACTTGGAATTGACGGGGACCGCCTGTGGGTTACTTGCCATGTGACCGATGATGAAGCTGAAGGCATCTGGTTCGACGCGGTTGGCCTGCCGCGTGAGCGAATCCAGCGGCTTGATAAAGATAATTTTTGGGAGATGGGAGAGACTGGCCCATGCGGTCCCTCAACAGAAATCTTCTTCGATTTTGGCGCCGAGTACGGGCCGGATGGTGGTCCGGCTAATGAGCTAGCCGAGAATCGTTTTGTTGAGATCTGGAATTTGGTTTTCACCCAATATTTCCGTGGCGAGAATGGTGAGCTCGCTGATTTGCCAACCCGCAACGTTGACACTGGTGCGGGGATGGAGCGAATTCTGGCTGTGCTGCAAGGAAGCCCCTCGCTGTACACCGCAGATGTGCTCGCTGGCCTCGTGAAACAGGCAGAGCAGGTCACTTCGCACCGAATTGGTGAATCGGAGATTACCGATATTGGTCTTCGCCTCCTTGCCGATCACACGCGCACAGCAGCCTTCTTGGTTTGCGATGGGGTGATTCCGTCGAATGAGGACCGTGGCTATGTGCTTCGGCGAATCATCCGCCGTGCTGTTCGATTTGGCTACATGCTCGGGGTAGAGAAGATGGTTATGCCACCTCTGGTTGAGCGCTGCATTGAGATCATGGGTGAGGCCTACCCGGAGTTGGTTTCTCAACAGGATGCTCTCACCGAGATGATCGGCCGAGAAGAGTCGAATTTCCGTCAGACGCTCGCACGAGGGTCGGTTCTTCTTGAAACCGAACTCGCTGCTGTCCCCGCTCATGGCCAGCTCGACGGACGTATCGCGTTTGAGCTTCACGATACGTTCGGATTTCCCCTTGAGGTCACACGTGAAATGGCTGAACTGCAGGGTCTTGAAGTTGACGTAGAAGAATTTGCCGTAGCGATGGATGAACAACGTCAGCGCTCTCGGGCCGCTGGTAAAAAGACTGGAGTTGCGACCGGGGAGCAGGTGGAAGCCGAGAGAGCAGTTCTTGCCGAGTCTGGCCCAACGGAGTTCACGGGGCGCGAGGAGATCACAACGCAAGCAACCGTGCTCGCAGTCATCGGGGATTCAGTATTTTTGGATCGCACCCCGTTTTACGCTGAGTCGGGCGGACAAGTTGGAGATACGGGCAGCATTCGCTCTGCTACTGGTTGCATGAAGGTCATCGGAACGACCTACGCGATTCCTGGAGTCCTTCATAGGCATCAGGTGGAGGTAACAGATGGCAAGGTGGAAGTTGGACAGCAGGTCACGGCAAGTATCGATAATGATCTCCGTCTAGCAATACGTCGGAACCACACGGCAACACACCTGTTGCACTGGGCCTTACGAGAGGTGCTCGGATCCCATGTAAAGCAGCAGGGTTCATCCGTCGACGCTGATCGTTTGCGATTCGACTTCGCCCATCATGGTGCAGTCACCGAAACGGAGCTGCAGCAAATTGAACAGCTCGTCAACGCACAGGTCCTCTCCAATGCAGAGGTGAGGCACTTCGAGACAACAATGGATGAGGCGACTGAACTTGGGGCTCTCGCGTTCTTTGGTGACAAATACGGAGAGCGCGTGCGTGTGCTGCAAGCCGGAGAGCACAGCATTGAACTTTGCGGAGGTACCCACGTGAGCGCATTGGGCAGCATCGGACTCATCCGGATCACCGCTGAGGGATCAATTGGGTCAAATATTCGCAGGCTTGAGGCGGTCACAGGCCTCGGTACACTCTCGCGACTTCGAGAGCGGGAACATCTTCTGCGCGATGCTGCAGAGTTGCTCGGAGTTGCACCCGATGACTTGTTAGAGGGAGTGGGTAAGCGACTCAGCGACAACAAGTTGCTTCGGGAGGATCTTAAGTCAGCACGTCAGCTACTCGCCGGGAGTCAAGCCCAGGACTTGGCGGCCGTGGCTGTTGACGGGGTGGTGATTGCCCAGGTTTCAGCGGACAGTCGCGAGGAGGTGCGCGATCTTGCCCTCGCGATTCGAGATCACCCAGGAATTCGCGCCGTGGTTCTCGCTACTTCCCCCGGGGGAAAGGGCGTAGCACTCGTTGCAGCGGTGAGTCCTAGCAGTGGATTAAACGCCGGCGAATTGATCGCTGACGCAATCAAGATTGTCGGCGGAGGCGGCGGGAAGGGCGCTGACCTCGCCGCCGCAGGAGGCCGAAACCCGGAGTGCATTCCCGAGGCTCTCGATCAGGTTCGCACCCTCTTCTGATGAGGGCTCTTGGCCTAGATTTAGGCTCCGTGAGAATTGGTGTGGCGCTGTCCAATACCGAGGGAACGCTCGCTGTTCCCTATCAGGTCATTCACCGTTCCAAAGACCGAAACGGTGATCATGAGCAGATTGCGCGGCTCGTATCCGAGACGGAGGCCGAGCGTGTTGTAGTGGGACTGCCATATTCCCTTGATGGCTCTCTTGGTCCTGCGGCGCGGCGAGCCTTGGCTGAGGTCAAACTCCTGCGCAAGGTGATCAGCGTTGACATTGAGACCTATGACGAGCGGTTCACTACGGTCACGGCCGATAGGTCGCTTCGCGAGATGAACCTCAGCGCGTCCGCACGGCGAAAGATGGTCGACTCCGTTGCAGCCTCAGTGATTCTCCAGGCATGGTTGGATCATCGTCGATTGGAATCCCGATCAGATGAAGGACGAGACGAGAACAAGGAACAGCACGCGTGAATCCGCCTGATGAATTCGACCCTTCGACTGTTCCGCCTGTTCGTCGAAAACGTGTTCCCGTTGAGCAAACTTCTTCCGTTTCTGAACCGAGACCAGCGCCAAGGCGGTCGAGTCCTCAGCAGCAAAGCGACGGCAAGTCGCGCGCTCAGCAACCCAGAGTCCAGCAGCCGCAACCCGAGGAGTACGTGGTGTTGCCCCCGCCGAGCAGTGGCGGAAGGAAACTGCTGGCAATCGGAGCTATCAGCCTGTTGGTTCTGGGGATCATGTTGGGCAGTGTTGTGTTGTGGGCATCCAGAAAAATCAACCCTTCAGGGGAGCAAGGTGCTGTTGTGGCTTCGCTTGTGGTGCCTTCTGGCGCCACCACATCCTCGATCGCAGGCCTGCTGGCAGATAAGGGCGTGATTTCTGATGCCCGCATGTTTAAGTACTACTCGGGCTGGAAGAACGCAGGGCCTTGGAACGCTGGCGAATACGTTGAATTCAGAACCTCATCAAGCTTCGATCAGGCTATTGAAGTTCTTGACAAAGGCCCGGTTCCCGTTCAGGCAAAGGTTGTGCGAGTGATCGAAGGAACGCGGCTTCAAGAGGCCCTTGTGGCCATTGCGGCGCAGATGGGAACAGTGACCGCAAAGGAACTGCAACAGACCCTTGATTCCGGAAAGATACTCTCTACGTACAAACCGGCTGACGTCACGAGTTGGGAAGGTCTGCTGTTTCCAGACACCTACGAGTTTGAAAAGACTGCGACGCCACAGGTCATCCTGCAAACCATGGCAACTCAGATGGAGAAGGTGCTTGATGGCCTTGGCTACGACAAGGCCGAGGCGTTGCAAGGCCGGAGCGCTTATCAGCTCATCACGATCGCTTCGCTCATTGAAAAAGAGGCGGGAGCTCCAGCTGAAGAGCGTGGAATGATCTCTCGCGTGATCTCGAATCGCCTTGACGATTCCGAGACGCTCGGTATTGATGCCTCTGTCCTGTATGGCCTCGACCGACCGAGTGGAGCGCTCTCGAAGTCCGATCTGGCCTCCGATACGCCCTACAACACACGCAAGGTTAAGGGGTTGCCGCCTACGCCGATTTCCTTGCCAGGAATGGCGTCCCTGCAAGCAGCCATTGACCCTACTCAGGGAACATGGAAGTACTACGTGCTAACGGCAAATAGCCCGCCGAAACATCTCTTTACTGACTCCTACAAGGAGTTCTTGAGCGCCAAGGCTGAGGCCCAGGCGCGAGGGGTGTTCTAGATGCGGCCACTGGCTTCAGACGCACAGGAAATGGTCATGTGCAGATGACCACCCATTTGCATACTCCTGCAGCGGTTACTTCGTTGACCGGTGCGACGCAGGTGGTGGGCGTTATCGGCCAACCCGTGTCGCATTCGCTCTCGCCAGTGATTCATAACGCTGGATTCGCCGCACTTGGTCTGGACTGGGTCTGCGTTGCGTTCCCAACGCCTGCAGGCCAAGCCAGTGAGGCAGTTCGTGGAATGCAGGCGTTGGGGATTGCAGGCCTGTCCGTCACCATGCCGCACAAGGCGGCAGTGATTCAGGCGCTCGACGGTGTGAGTGAGACGGCCGAGATGTTGGGTGCGGTAAACTGTATTACCCGGACGCCGCAGGGCCTGCTTGGCGAGAACACTGATGGTGCAGGGTTCTTGGCAGGATTGCGTGCCGATTTCGACTTTGACCCGGCAGGCGCTGTTTGTGCGGTGCTTGGTGCAGGAGGAGCGGCGCGATCAGTAATTCTTGCGCTCAAACAAGCTGGTGCAGCCCAGGTGCTCGTGGTCAATCGGACGCTGGATTCAGCGCGTATCGCAGCAGGTCTAGCGGGTGAGTCTGGCATGGTTGTGGGAGTCGAGTCCATCAGCCAAGCAGACCTGGTGGTCAACGCAACTTCTGTCGGAATGGATGGTTCCGCTACGCCAACGGGTACTCCGTGTGAGCCATCGCTGTTGCAATCCGGGCAGATACTGATCGACTTGATCTACCACCCGGCCCAGACTGAATTCATGCGCGAGGCGCAACGTATTGGTTGTCAAGTCTCTAATGGAGTGTCGATGCTGATTCACCAAGCAGGAGTGGCTTTTGAGATCTGGACTGGCGAAAAAGCCCCACTTGAGGCCATGACTGAAGCTGTTATGTCCGCCCTCCAAGGATGAGTCAAGAGAAAAGCTGAATTTCGGGCTTCAACCTGCCGATGTACTCCTAACAACCTGTCTACATCGTTGACAGTTACCCGGAGGAAATCACGTGGCGTTACAAGGGACAATCGACAGCTTTCCGCTTGAGGACGTCTTGAGCCTGCTTGATTCCTCATCGCGAGTCGGTCGGCTTTCCGTGATTGGGGACCGGGCATCTGGCTGGGTTGAGATGGCGAATGGACTCCTCCTGTCGGCCGAGTTGCTCGGTAGCGCTGTAGATAATCCGGCAAGCGTGCTGTTCGAACTGCTGCGTTGCAAAGACGGTGAGTTTGAGTTTCTTGCCTTGTCAGAAGACAACCTTGCTCGCAGTTCACACGCGGCATCAAAACTGTCTGATTGCATTGAAGAGTCTGCTGAAATTCTGAAGCGTTGGACCGAGATCGAGTTGATGATTCCGAGCACCCAACATCAGGTGTACCTCGCAGCAAAGTTGCCGATCGATGAAATACTCGTCGACGGTTTTCTCTGGTCTCTCCTAGCTGCGATCCAAGGCAAGTCCACTGTTTCCGATGTGGTTCAGCGTATGGCGGAGGAAGAACTCGTTGTCTGTGCCGCCTTGGCCGATCTCGCGACAGATGGGCTTGTTGAAGTTGAGAGCCCCTCGGGCACAGATCAACTGACCGATCTCCTCTTCGAATCCGAACCTGTACTCGCTCTCGAGACTTCCCTCGCGCGGGACATAACAGCTGAAAACGATTGGATTGACTTTCGTGAGTCCGCCGAGTCGGTTACCGCAGCAGTAGAGACCGACAAGATCCCATTCCCTGACCACTTCCCAATCGACGATCTCGTTGGGTCTGAGGAACTCGGCAACAGTAATCCTTGGCATTCAGTGGACGGATTCTCGGGTTTGGAACTCCCGGCTCCGGCAGCTGACACTTTTCAGATATCAACAGCAGCGGCAGCATGGGACGACCTCGTCAGCCCAAAGCTCGAGGGGGACTCAGCAGAGAGGTTCTTGAGCGAGTCCAGCGATCCTCATTCGGTGGCCTCTGAACCGCAGGCCGCACAAAGCGAGACGGTTGCAGCAAGTAGGGCTCTGGAAGTGGAAACTGCCGAGGAAGAAGATGTCTACCGGCAGATGTCCACCCTGAGCCCCCAGGCAGCTGAAGCAATTGCGGCTGCTCTGGGTGCGAGTCTGCCAAGTGAGGATGACGCCAGGGCTGAGACAGCTTCAGCCTCGGCTGGAGTTGGCGAGAACGACTCTCCGCCCGGGTTTCTCGAGGAGGAGAATCGCACAGTAACGCGCATCGTGGATGTGGAACTCGTGACGGGGGATCACGAGAACTCCGAACGCTTTCCCGAGGGTGAGGACCCGCTCGGGCCAATCTCGTTCATCGGTTCTTTCTGATGAGGACCGCTGATCAGGAGGGGCTGTTTTCTGTTGGGTTATCAACGAGTGAAAAGCCATTCGAGCCACTTGAGCAACTAGGATCACGCAACAGTGTTGCTGTACAAGACCGCAAGATCGGTGTCGGAGGAATACAAAAAGTTGTGAGCGCTGACCGCTTCGAAGAATCTAATGAGGAAGATCCGGTTCCAGATGCAGCTTGCCGTGGATGGGTTGACCCACCAGGTCAGGAGCGGATCGAAGCCCTGTTCGTTCTCTCGGGACTCGGTCTCGGCATTCAGCGGACCGATGTTTTGACCAGCCCAGTCTGGCTCAACTTGTCAGAAGTGCAAGCCATAGACGCGATTGGCGATCCAGAAAATGGATTGACTCACGTCGAACTTGTGATGCATGACTCCACTGTGGTGGGTGCAGGTTGGTCCGACGCATTCTGTGCGGCAGTTGTCACTTCCCTCTTAGGGGTGGCGGAACAAAACAACTCCGCTATGTCCGCCCCCATCCCGCCCACGGAGTCACCCTCTGAGCCGACCTCGGTGCCATCGACCACCTTTGCCGAGGATGCTGCAAGTTGGCCAGAGCCCGTGTTGCTCGTTGCGCCGCCAGTCGTGAGGGATCGTTCGCGTCTCGCTCACGAAGCACTGCAAACCGAAACTTCACCAGCGGTTCCTGCTGCGGAGTTGGGCAGCGCAATTGGGGGAGATGCCCCCGTCGAGGCTGCTCAGGTGAGTACTCCCGTGCCATCAATGTTTGATAACAGTTCGGAATCTGGGACTCACGGCCACGACACGGGACCGATTGGTGACATGCCAGAGGATCGTTCTGCTGGCCTCGAACTTGAAGACGTTGTCTATCTCGGTGGCTATCCCGGGCAGACGAAGAAGAGGAAGAACTGCACCGCTGTTCTCAGCAGAACCGGCCTAGAGGTTGTGGGACCGAGTGACCTTCGCTTTCGGATGTCTTGGGAGTCCGTGAGCTCAATTGAGCCGCAAAATTCCGATGAGGCACGATTCCGCATGAATACCAAGATCCACCGAGATTCCTCAGCACTCGTCATTGAGTGTGACCAAGGAATCACTATTCTGCTTGAAGCCCGAGACTGCTCCACGGTTCCGCTTCGATCGGCTATCACACAACTCCTAGCTGACCTTTCCGTTTTAGTCGTGTGACCTCGTCGGCTCATGCACATATCTGCCTCGTTGGTTTGTCAGGCTCAGGAAAGTCAACCCTTGCACCCGTGCTTGCAGCGAGGCTGGGTCTCGGTGCGAGCGTTGATCTGGACTCTGTGATTGAGCAGCGAGCCGGTCAATCGGTGAGCAGCATTTTTGCTGAGCTTGGCGAGGAAGTTTTTCGACGCTACGAAGCTGAAGCCCTAGCCGAAGCGCTGGGTGGGCCAGCCTCGGTGATTGCTACCGGTGGCGGGGTTGTGGTTGATCAAGCCAACCGCCTACTCCTTCGCAAGCAGGCCACCGTGGTCTGGTTGCGGACGGAGGTTTCTGATCTTGTGGGCCGCTTAGGCGACTCCGAGGGCTCGCGCCCGCTTCTGAATGGTGATGTGAAGTTGGCGCTGGACCGCATGGCTGGGGAGCGAGATCCTCTGTATGCCGAAGTGGCAGACAGAGTCGTTGATGTCGCTGGTTTAGACCCACTGTCTTTGGCTGAAGTGGTATGGATGGCACTGACATGATTCATCTTGAGCTCACCTTCCCTGATGGTCGCTCCTGTCCCGTGGTGATTGGTGGTGGGGCTTCTTCAGAGCTTCACCGACGGATCCCTGAACGAGCGCAGCGCGTAGCCGTGGTAACTCAAAGCGAGATTCCTGGGGAGCTCGATACGGGTCGTGACACCCGAGTGTTTGTGATTGGAAGCGGCGAGAAGCACAAGACGATGGCAACGATTGAGTCACTCTGTTCGCAGTTCGCCGCTTGGGGCCTGACCCGAAACGATTGCGTGGTTGGCTTCGGAGGAGGCATGGTCACCGATGTGGCAGGGTTTGCTGCGTCGGTGTATCACCGAGGAGTAGATGTGGTTCACGTGGCGACCTCTTTATTGGCGCAGATCGATGCTGCGATTGGCGGGAAAACTGGGGTAAATCTTGGTGAGGGAAAGAACCTCGTCGGTACCTACTGGCAGCCGGCGGCAGTCATCTGCGATCTGGATTTTCTGAAGACTTTGACCGAGCGTGAGTGGCACTGCGGCCTCGGTGAGTTAGCGAAGTACCACTGGTTGGGTGGTGGGGATCTTGATGCGCTTCCCCTTGAGGAGCGGATAGCTGCGTGTGTGCAGATCAAAGCCCAAATCGTTGCTGCAGACGAGCGGGAGTCTGGGCAGCGGGCCTTGCTCAATTATGGGCACACCTTGGCTCATGCTCTTGAAGTTGCAGGCAATCACCAACTGCGCCATGGGGAGGCTGTCGCAATCGGGTTGATCTATGCGGCTGAGGTTGCCTGGCGACTCGGTCGCATTGATTCTGAACGTGTTGCTGAACACCTTCGAGTGGTGTCCGGATATGGACTCCCGACGCAGTTGCCGAGCGGATTGGATTCTGAGGAGCTGATGCTTCTGATGAGACGAGATAAAAAGGTGCTCGACTCGGGCTACACGCTTGTTCTGCTTGGTGAGTCTGGGGTGGAAATCGTGGCTGGGGTAGACCCTGCGCTGATGCGTGAAGCCCTGGAATCTATGAAGCAGTTGCAGTAAACACTGCCGCTGCAGGAGTTGGAACTGTCATACTGAATGCATTGCGTCATCGCCTGAGGCAGTTCACGAGTACGGAGCGAGCAAGCAGATGTCAGATAGAGACGTTGAGACGGGTCCACTACTGCACACCTTGTTGTTGCTCTCGGGAGCGAACCTTCAGTTGCTCGGGTCACGAGAACCAGAGATTTACGGCAGGAGCACCCTCGAGGAGCATGTTCATGCTGCGCGAACTGCAGCCCATGCCCTTGGTTGTGAGCTTGAGCACCTTCAGTCGAACCACGAGGGAGTACTCGTCGACGCCATTGGTGCGTCTCGTGGAAAATACTCGGCCATCATCATCAATCCCGGGGCGTTTACACATTATTCCTGGGCCCTTCATGACGCTCTTGCAACCTGTAGTTTTCCGATTATTGAGCTCCACCTATCGAACCCGCACCGCCGCGAAGAGTGGCGTCATACCTCTGTTGTGAGCTCAGTGGCAACCTCGGTAATCACTGGCCTTGGAGCCGATGGGTACCCGCTTGCCGTGCAAGCTGCTGTGCGCTTACTTGAAGCTTCGGATACAGCGGGTACGTTCTCTGTCTCGCCCATCTGACTCGCCGCAGGTCCGGTGCGCTTGGTGTAAATGACCCTGGAATCTTTCAGCGGCAGGCTGAGCACAAAGCCAGCCACAGCGAACGGCTAGTTTCTGGCATCGTGAACAGGTCTGGGCTTCGGGGCGTAGCGTGGTTTGGTGTGGCTCTGCTTGCCATTTCACTGTCCGGCAGTTTCGTGTTGTTGCTGCTGCGCTACACGGCCATCCAAGAGTCCGGTGCACGCTTGATGGCCCTAGCCGGGTTGAGTTCGCAGCTCTTGTTGATGTGCTGCGGCCTGGCTTTGTTGGGAGCAGCCATGACACTCGGCGAGATCCGTACAGCCCCTCGGTCAAAATTTCGCTTCGGGCTAGCTGCGGCCCTTGTGCCCTGCTGTCTCTTCTTGTGGATTGCTTCGCCCATGTTCACTGGGTGGTTTGGTCCTGCGGCCGCATCGTCCGCACCCGAGTTCACCCTGCTCGAGCAGAACCTTTGGTACCGAAATGAGGATCCCGCGAAAACAGCAGAGGCGGTGCTTGCTGAGGGGGCTCAGGTTCTGGTCCTGATGGAGTACACGCCGGCGCACGCTCAGGCTTTTCGACAAGCAGGTGTCTCTGCGAAGTATCCCTACCGTTGGTCCGTTGAGGACCCCTACGGGCATGGACTAGCTGTCTTCAGCAAACTTCCCGTTACCGAAGTGAAGGATCTGGGACTCTCAGGATCAGGGGCCCTTGTGAAGTTGCGCTCCGGAGGGAGCATTGTTGATCTCTACGCTGTTCATTTCAATGCCCCAACTTCTATTTGGGATATTCCTCGCTGGCGCTCTGACTTCACGCGGGCCACGAACGTGTTGAAGCATGCAGGGCCATTCACCGTGGTGGCCGGAGATCTGAATGCCACCGATGGACACATTCGAATGCGGAAATTGCTGAGGGCGGCTGAACTCCGTGATGCTCAAGATGTGCGATCTGTTGGATTCGCAGCCACTTGGCCGGCGAGAGGACCGATCCCAACGGTGCTGAGGCTCGATCACATTCTGCTGGGACCGGGAATGGGGTTGAACTCATTTCGCCGCATGGCAGCAGTTGGTTCTGATCATCTGGGCCTGATCGCTGGTCTGAGCGTGTCGGGCCCCGACCACTGAACCATGAGCCTAACCCTGCACTGAGGTACTACGGAGCCCGTGAGAGGCCATACTCTTTAGGTATGGCTGTTACTGAAGATGTCACTCCTAACCTTCCCGTAGAACTGCTCCCACCAATGGAATTCCCCCAGCGCATTGGCCGCCTCAGGGAGGTCATGGGTGAGTCAAGTTGGGACGGACTGCTCGTGACCAATTTAACAAACCTTCGTTATCTCACTGGGTTCACAGGATCCGCTGGGCTTCTGCTGGTCACCAAAGATGAGACGGTGTTTGTGAGCGATGGTCGATACCGAGATCAATGCGCATTAGAACTCTCTGCTGCCGGAGTCGAAGCTCATATCGAGATTGCTGCTGCAGACCCAGACTCCGTCATTGCGACCGCAGCAGTAGCAGCTGGCGTTCAATCACTTGGTCTGGAAGCGCAGTCGATCACGTGGTCCGCCCAGCGAAGATGGCAGTCCGAGTTGTTCACCTCGGGAGGGGTAGCGGCCACGACCGGGGTCATCGAGGAATTACGTCTCCTGAAAGACCCTGGCGAAGCGGCGCGCATCAGAGCCGCCTGCGCGATTGCTGATGAGGCCTTAGCTCAGGTAAGGCCACGGCTAGCTGAGGGACCGACCGAGATTGAGTTTGGGCTCGAGCTTGATGCCCGGATGCGCAAGCTCGGAGCTGCCGACCTGAGTTTTGAAACCATCGTTGCCTCAGGGCCGAATGGTGCCCGGCCACATCACCGTCCCTCACAGCGCCGCATTGTCGAGGGTGACCTCGTTGTGGTGGACTTCGGCGCAATGATCGATGGCTATCACTCAGACATGACGAGGACAGTTGCCGTGGGCGATGTAGGCCCAGAGCGCCGCAATATGTTGGAAGTAGTGCTGTGCGCCCAGCAAGCCGGTGTTGATGCAATCGGACCGGGGGTGACTGCTGCAGCAGTTGATGAGGCATGCCGAAATGTTATTGCCGAGGCTGGTCTGCAGGAGGCGTTCTTGCATTCCACCGGACATGGAGTTGGTCTCGATATCCATGAAGAGCCCCGAGTGTCGATGAGATCCACTGCTGTGCTCGAGGCAGGTCATGTGGTGACGGTAGAGCCAGGGGTGTACTTGCCAGAACTTGGTGGTGTGCGGATTGAAGACACCTTGTTGGTGACCGTTGGCGGCTGCGATCGTTTAACGCTGGCGCCGAAGAGTCCCGCGCTCTTGTGAGGTTGCTCCAGTCGCTCCGATCCGGCCTGCCATCCTGAGCTCTGCTTGGCTTGCCGAGACCAGAAGTGGGAGGCTTCTCACTTCTCGCAGATGAAGTAGAACGGACACCAAAACCACCATGGCGCAGATAGCTACCAACGATTTCAAAAATGGCATGTCGATCGACCTTGATGATGGCCTGTTTCAGATCGTCGAGTTTCAACACGTCAAACCGGGCAAGGGCGGTGCATTTGTGCGGACCACCCTTCGTAATGTGCGAAATGGAGTCGTCGTGGAGCGGACCTTTCGAGCGGGCGAAAAGATGGAGCGCGCCATCATCGATAAGCGAGAAATGCAGTTGCTGTACCGCGATGGCGGGGATTATGTGTTCATGGATAACAGCACGTATGACCAACTCAATGTTCCGAGCGAGACTCTCGGCGATACTGCGCTCTACATGATTGATACTTCCACTGCGCAGCTGATGATGTATCAGGACGAGATTATTGGAATTGAGCTAGCGGCCTCTGTCGAACTTGTTGTTGCCGAGACCGAGCCGGGCGAAAAAGGCGACCGTGTCTCGGGCGCAAAGAAGCCGGCAACTCTCGAGACCGGGCTTGTTGTGCAAGTGCCGTTGTTCATCAGTCCTGGCGAGCGCATCAAAGTTGATACTCGCTCTGGTGAGTTCATTTCGCGAGCGTGAGCACCTCAGATGGCTCCTCTCAACCTTCAGCCTCCGAAGTCGAACCCTTGGGGACTGCTCTTGGGAGTCCGCCGGCTCAAGCCGGGGTGAGCCAATCGGTGATCGACTCTGTGGTGGACGCAGACACAGTGGTCGAAAAGATTGACATTGAGCTCGCTCCGGCGCTGCGCTCTGTGGTCGGTGGCCGCCACGAGGCTCGTGAGCGGGCGGTGCATTTGCTCTACGAGGCAGAAATGAAGGGCTTGCCGATTGAGGCAATTCTCAAGGCACAAGTCCTGATCCCAGACCCCTACACCGAGAAACTTCTACGCAAGGTGGAGGAACACAGAGCTCAACTCACTGAACTCATTGGAAGGCTGGCTCGCGGTTGGTCCGTTGAGCGGATGCCAACGCTCGACTTGGCTCTCTTGCGAGTTGCCTGCTGCGAGTTGGCGTACTGTCCCGAGGTTCCTCGTGGTGTGGTTCTGTCCGAGGCCGTAGCGCTTGCCGGGCAATACGGAACAGATGATTCCTCTAAGTTCGTCAATGGACTTCTGACAGCAGCAGCCGACGAACTCCGCCCTGCCTGAGTTGCAGGTGCCATTCTAGGGGAATGCATTCGTCTAGGTGACAGACCTGCGACCACGCAGACCATGCATGGATTGCAGGTGAATTTGTCCATCTGCCCTTCACATGTGGGGAGGTACATGCCACACTCATCAGGGAGTTCGGCGGAGACACGGCTGAACACGGCGAGATTGGCCAAGAGCTGTATCTGTTACGGCTAAGGGGATGAGATGAGTACGACACCTTTCACCAGCATTGTTTCGTCCGGGCGGGGGATTACTCGCCGTGAGATGCTGAAAGGTCTTGGATTCGGGGTCGGTGCGACTGTTCTTATTAGCGGTTGCGTGGTGCCTGCGCCTAGCGAGAACCCGCGTCTACCGCCAGCGGGAACCCCTGATATCTCCCCCTTCCTCGATGGCGTCATTGCGGGTGATCCCGCACCGGATGGTGCATTGATTTGGACCCGGGTAGAGCCACGAGTTGTTGGCGCCGATATGCCCATTCTGTGGACGGTTGCAGACGATGCCGCGTTTAGCTCTATCCGCGCAGCAGGATTAGCTACTGCGAATGCTGCCGAGGGATACGCTGTCACAGTTCCGGTGACTGGACTCGACCCTCATAGTTGGTACTACTACCGGTTTGAGGCTGCTGATTCCGCTGGAAACCAAGTAGCCAGCCGCGCTGGACGCCTGAGAACTGCGCCTGCGGTTGGGTCGTCTCCTGACAGACTGCGATTCGCGTTTGCTTCCTGTCAGCAGATTAATGACAGCTGGTTCAATGCCCACGCAGCCGCTGCAGCCGAGCCCGACCTTGACTTTTTTATGCATCTTGGTGACTACGTGTATGTCTCAGATACCAACACGTTGACTCGCGAGGATTACCGTCAGACCTATCAGCGCTGGCGCAAGCAGCCGCTGCTTCGGGATTTGCACGCAGCATTGCCCATGGTTGCGATGTGGGACGATGGCGAGTTCTTTAACGGCATCAGCAAGAACGGTCCGCCAGCACGGCTAGCTGCGGCGAAGCAGGCCTGGTTCGAGGCGTTCCCAGTTATCGACCCGGGCGGTTTGCAGGCCTATCGGCGTTTTCCGTGGGGTGATCTAGTAGACCTGTCGATGATCGATGTCCGTGCCTACCGTGACGACCCCGTGGACAACATCGTCTATACCGATAACGGCGGCGCCTACGATCCCAGTCGGAGCACCCTTGGGGCCGAACAGTACGCATGGTTTACGCAGGGCCTCGCCGCTTCTCAAGCTACATGGCGCGTGATTGGCAATCAGTACAACATGAACCCGTGGAAGCTTGTCAACTTGGAGTTTCTGCGGTCCTTGCGACCTGACCTTCCGCCGAATGCAGGTATCTACGCTCCCAATGAGGCCTGGGATGATTATCTGTACGAGCGTCGCGAACTTTTGAAGTTCATAGGGGACTGCGGGATCACCGACACGGTCTTCACGAGCGGTCATACACACGTTGCACTGGTCGGAGAATTGCGTGCCGACTATGACCGCCCTGACACACCTGTTGCAGCTTTCGATTTTTGTACAGGATCGCTCACTGCAGACCCCGACCCCCGAAAGTCTTTTTTGGGTGACTTGCCCGAGCCTCTTGCCGAAGAAGTACTACGCGCGGCGGAGCGAATTGTTCTGAACTCCAATGCTCCAGCTCTGCGGCATATGAATCTGATCGATCAGGGCTACACCGTGGTGGATATCACCCCAGAAGAAATGCTTGTCACGATCCGCAATATCAACACGATGGATCCAGATGCCGAGGCCGTAGACGGAGCAAGATTCCGTCTGCGTAAGGGTGCCAAGCGTATTGAGGTGCTTCCGACTCCCACACATAAGGGTTCATTTGCCTAACTTGGGCTGATGTAACTCTGTGGCAAAACGGGGCATCCGCGGATTACCAATCCACTTGGGTTCATATACAAGGTGCGCACCCCAAACACGGTGGTTTTGGAACGCGAAACCACTGTCTTTGGAACGCGAGAACCGCTTTGATAGCGGGGTTGGCGGCCTGGCGCCGGGACCGGCGTGATTTGGTCGAAAACGAGGTGTCCGAATGGGGTTCTGCGATCAACCCAATGCCCTCTCACATCAGCAGGCTGACCCGAACACCAAACAACGAACTGGAGGCCCCGACACACTGTCGGGGCCTTCCGTCTTCTTACGACCCTAACCCCGTCGAGCAAAACCCCGATCGCACTCGTTTCGTCTTGCGCCTGACCCCCTATGGAGGGTCCCTCGCATAACAGAGCGGGGCAACGGTTGCTGAGCAAGCGGAACCGGGAAAACTGCTTGTGGGTGATCTGCTATCATCTGCTTCTGTTCGTCAAGGTGGTCCCGAGAGGCCACTACGCACAGAAAGGCCATGCCTGTGGCAGAACGTGAGCGAAGGATGTCGCGCCCCTACGGGGGCGTTTTTGTTGCCCGGTCACGAATCATGGAGGCCGAGGACATCCACCGAGCCTTGCGGAGAATGGCTCATGAGGTCCTTGAACGGAACCACGGTAGCCAAGAGCTCATTCTGATCGGATTGCAGACCGGTGGTGTGCAACTTGCCCATGCCCTTGCAGCCACCATCGAAGACATTGAGGAACTTGAGCCAGGATCGCTGCCAGTGTGCACGCTTGATGTGGCCTTGTACCGCGATGACATCGGCATCCGACCTGTGATCCCAGAGGAAGTGACCGACATACCCTTCGACTTGGATTCGAAGGTCGTGGTTCTCGTCGATGATGTTCTGTTCACGGGGCGCACCATTCGTGCTGCGCTCGACGCAGTCATAGATTTTGGTCGGCCAAAAATGGTGCAACTCGCTGTCATGGTTGATCGCGGCCATCGTGAATTGCCGATTCGACCAGACTTTGTTGGAAAGAATCTGCCCACGAGAAGACACGAGCTCGTCAACGTCACCATGGACGGGGTCGAACTCGGTGAGTTGCAGAAGTCGTGAGCAGCAGCATGAATTCCTTGAATGCTCAAGAGGCTCGGGATAAAGATCGCGGCCAACGTGCGCACCTTCTTTCGATAGCGGACCTTGACCGCGACGAGATCGAAGAGTTGCTACGTGTCACCGATACCTTCGTAGAGGTCGGTCGCCGCCCAATCCCGAAGGTGCCAGCCCTGCGAGGGCGCACTGTTGTGATGTTGTTCTTCGAGGATTCAACGAGAACTCGTTTGAGTTTCGAGACAGCAGCTAAGCGTCTGTCGGCTGACACGATGTCTTTTTCGGTCTCCTCCTCATCTCTGAATAAGGGTGAGTCGGTTCGAGACACCATTGAGACCATCGAAGCAATGGGAATAGACGCTGTGGTTGTTCGCCATAAATCCTCTGGTGTGCCCGCACAGATTGCACGCTGGACTTCTGCCTCGGTCATCAACGCTGGTGACGGTTGGCATCAGCACCCAACTCAAGCGCTCTTAGATGCCTATACGGCCCGTTCGCATTTGGGGTCACTTGAGGGTCGCAGAATCGCTCTTGTTGGAGACATTAAGCACTCCCGAGTGGCGCGCTCGAACATTGAGATCTTCACTGCTCTCGGTGCGCAGGTCACCCTTGTTGCTCCTCGCACCCTGTTGCCCGCATCACTCAGTGCTTGGCCGGTGCAGGTCAGCCAAGATCTTGATGCTGTGCTGCCGACGGTGGACGTCTGTTACTTGTTACGTATGCAACAGGAACGAATGACCGAGGCGCTCGTGCCTTCCCTTCGCGAATACACCGCTACCTACGGTCTGACTTCGGCTCGTGCGGATCGAATGGCGGACGGCGCAATCATCATGCATCCCGGACCGATGAACCGTGGCGTAGAGATTGCGAGCGAGGTCGCAGATCGGCCAAGTGCGGTCATTACAGAGCAGGTTGCAAATGGGGTTGCTGTGCGTTCTGCAGTGCTCTTCACCTTGCTCGGTGCCGGGCGCTTGCAAGGTAGCGGTACCGCTGCCACTACGAACTCGTCCAAAGAACGATCCATCCAGAGCGATTCTGTTCTCGCAGAAGAACTCGCACATGCTGAGGAAGCCACATGATCCGCCATCCAGACACGGTGATTAAGGGCGGACGCCTGATTGATGCCTCGGGTGAGCAATCGGGAGACATCCTTATCTCCGATGGCCACATCGTCGCTGTGGGGCAAGATTTGCAGGGGGAGATTCTGATCGATGCAGGTGGCTGCATTGTCTCGCCGGGCTTGGTTGACCTTCATGCGCATCTTCGTCAGCCAGGCAAGGAAGAGACTGAGACCATTGCGAGCGGTGCGCGAGCTGCTGTTCTAGGTGGATACACCGCAGTCCTAGCTATGCCCAACACCACCCCGACCATCGACTGCGCAGCAGTGGTTCGAGAGGTACTCGAACTAGGCCGGGAATCAGTCTGTGATGTTCACACCACTGGGGCTATCACTGTTGGGCGCGCCGGCGAACAGCTTGCACCCATGGCCGAGATGGCTGCGCTCGGAGTAAAGGTATTTACTGATGACGGCACTGGGGTTCAAGACGATCGCTTGATGCGGCGTGCCATGGAGTACGCAAGCGGACTCGGCCTTACCTTGGCACAGCACTGTGAGGTGAATTCCCTGTCCGAGGGAACCTGCATGCATGAGGGTGAATGGTCAGCACGGCTTGGCCTTCCTGGCCAGCCAAGTGAATCTGAAGAACTCATGGTCATGAGAGATATTGCTCTAGCCAGATTGACAGGGGCCAAGATCCACTTTCAGCACATGTCTACTGCTGGATCCGCAGCGCTGATTGCAGCTGCTAAAGCCAAGGGGATGTCAGTCACTGCCGAGGCAGCGCCGCATCATTTCACGCTGACTGATGCCTGCTGCGAGCACTATGACGCAACGTTCAAAGTTCATCCTCCTCTTCGATCGCAGTCAGACCTTGAGGCAATCAAGAACGCTCTCGCCGCCGGCTCACTCGATGCCATCGCCACGGATCACGCACCACACGCGGCTGAAGATAAAGAGCTTCCCTTCGATCAGGCGCCACCTGGAATGTTGGGACTTGAATATGCGCTAGCTCTAGCGTTCTCTGAGCTTGTAGATGGTGGTGCAATGACCGAGGCCGAAGTGTTAGCGGCGATGTCTTGGCGACCGGCTGCGATTGCGGGAATGGATAACCACGGCCAGCGTCTAGTTGTGGGAGTCCCCGCAAATCTGTGCGTGATCGACCCATCACAACGCTGGGTGATCGATGCGACAGGGGGAGCGTCGCTGAGTCGTAACGTTCCGTATGTAGGCAAAGAGGTGCGAGGAAAAGTGCGCCACACAATGGTGTTCGGTGAACTAGTTGTTCGTGACGGGGAGGTTCAGAGATGAGTATTCAACCAGCAGCCATCGTGCTGGCAGATGGAACAGTATTTGAAGGTGAGTCGTTCGGAGCGAGCCCTGCAAGTGGAATCACCACGGGCGAGTTCGTCTTTAACACCGTGCTCAGCGGCTATCAGGAAGTGATCTCCGATCCGTCATATGCAGGGCAGATCATCACCTTTACTGCACCCCATATTGGCAACTACGGCGTGAACAGCACGGACGAGGAATCTGCCAATCCGAGATGTGAAGGAATCGTTGTTCGTGAGTTGTCCCGTAGGGCGAGTAGTTGGCGGGCTGAGGGAGACCTTGTCTCGTACCTGGAGCAACACGGTATAGCTGGGATCGGTGGGATCGACACCAGGAGATTGACACGCCATTTGCGAGACAACGGAGCGATTCCGGGCGCTTTCGGAACGGCATCAGAGTCTGAACTCGCTGCTGCGGCAGCTAGCGCTCCTGGCACTGAGGGCAGAGACCTAGTAGCCAGCGTCACCACAGCTCAGGCCTATACCGTGCCAACCAGCAGTGGATCTTCCCGGCGAATTGTTGCCCTTGACCTTGGCATCAAGACAACGATCCTCCGCAATTTGGCCGAGTACGGAACCGTCGAAGTGGTGCCGGCTTCAACGAGTGCAGAGCAGATCCTTGCACTCAGTCCCGATGGCGTCTTTGTCTCGAACGGTCCTGGCGATCCCGCAGCTGTTGCTCACGTACCAGAGACCCTGCGGGCTCTGCTCGGCACAGTGCCGGTCTTTGGAATCTGCATGGGCCACCAGATGCTCGCCACTGCTCTTGGTGGTACTACGTACAAGCTGCCCTTTGGCCATCACGGCGGAAATCACCCCGTTCGTGACCTGACCACGAACAAGGTCGAGATTACGAGTCAGAATCACAACTACTGCGTAGACGTAGATGCCCTAGCGAACGTAGAAGTGACCCACCGGAACTTGAACGATTCCACGGTCGAGGGATTTGCCTGCGAAGAACTCTCTGCGTTTGCAGTTCAACATCATCCCGAGGCCGGACCAGGTCCACATGACAGCAGGTATCTCTTTGAACGCTTCGCCGATCTGATGGACCGGTCTGCATCGTGAATTCAGCTCAAGCGGTCCTGCACTGCAGAGGCCTCTTCTTTCAGGTGGTCTTGTACCCCTTGAACAATTACTTTCTCGACCCGCCCGCCGAGCAGCGGGATATGAACCTTGACCTCGCCACGGACGGATCGCACCGCAGCGTCGCCTTGTTGGGCAAGTGCGGCAGAAGCGTTCGCTTTCAGGAGCTGAGAAGCTTGGTCTGCCAAGAATCGCACCTGAGCCGACATGTCCTTCAACGTCCACGTCGTCTCTTCAACCCAGGCAACATCGTTCGGGTCGATAAAGCGAGAGGCCTCTTTGGGAAGTTCGACTGCGAGCACGTAGTGAAGCCGAACCACTGCAGTGTGAGCACCACGCTTGATGTCGAGCACCTCAGGAGTACTCGTGGCCGAAAGGTCTGTCAAAGAACTCCAGAATTCGGAGTCAAGGTAGACCTCGAGCACCTCATGGGTGGTGGCCGACCATTTTTGTTCCTCAGTAAATTTCACGGTCACAGCGTTGCACAGACACGCTCAACAACTCGGGACTTTTCACGAGCCAGAGGCAAGGTTCGCGTCACGAACAAAATCGAAACGTCCATCTCGACCAGAAGTGTTTCTTCTAGAAGGGTTCATTAATGCCGCGCCGCGAAGACATTGAATCTATTTTGCTGATTGGTTCCGGACCAATCGTGATCGGGCAGGCCTGCGAGTTTGATTACTCGGGTACGCAAGCCTGCAGGGTGCTCAAGGAAGAGGGCTACCGAGTCATTCTGGCGAATTCAAACCCCGCCACAATCATGACTGACCCTGATTTTGCCGATGCTACGTACATCGAGCCGCTCGTAGCTGATGTGCTCGAGCGTATCTTGGACAAAGAACGACCTGAGGCTGTGCTCGCCACCCTAGGGGGGCAAACAGCGCTCAATCTGGCGATGGAGCTTTCAGATACTGGGGTGCTCGACGCCTATGGGGTGGAACTCATTGGTGCCAATGCCCAGGCCATCCGTACAGCAGAGGACCGGGATCTCTTTAAGCAGGCGATGATCGAAATTGGGCTCAATGTGCCGGAGTCTGGGATTGCGCACGATATGACCGAAGCCGCAGCGGTGCTAGGCCAGCTTGGGCTACCAGTAGTCATACGCCCGGCCTACATCCTCGGTGGCAAGGGAACAGGAATTGCCTCCACCCAGGCCGAGTTCGAGTTCATGGTTAGCCGGGGCCTCGATGCCAGCCCGATCACCGAGGTACTCATTGAGAAGTCCATCGCAGGATGGAAAGAGTTTGAGCTTGAAGTCATGCGCGATAAGGCCGATAACTGCGTGATCATCTGTTCGATCGAGAACTTTGATCCAATGGGAGTTCATACGGGTGACTCAATCACTGTGGCACCAGCTCAGACCCTGACCGACGTTGAGTATCAGCTCATGCGAGATACGGCTTTTCAGATTATGCGTCGGGTGGGGGTAGAGACGGGCGGCTCCAACGTGCAGTTTGCAGTCCATCCTGAGACTGGAGAGCAGGCGGTTATCGAGATGAACCCGCGAGTGAGTCGCTCCTCGGCGCTTGCGTCCAAGGCCACTGGGTTCCCGATAGCCAAGATCGCTGCAAAGCTCGCCGTGGGATACACCCTCGACGAGATCCCTAACGACATCACCAAAATGACTCCGGCAAGCTTTGAGCCCTCCATTGATTATGTGGTGACCAAAGTTCCGCGTTGGGCGTTCGAGAAGTTCCCAGGAGCGGAGCCCACTCTGGGCACGCAGATGCAATCAGTGGGCGAGGTGATGGCCATTGGGCGTACCTTCCCCGAATCCTTGCAGAAGGCAATGCGCTCACTTGAACAAGGTCGCGCTGGACTCAACTGTGACGCAGCTGAGCAACTATTCGATCAGGTCGAAACTATCGAGCTGATGGCTCAAGCTGCTATCGGAACTCCCGATCGGATCTTCCAAGTTGAATCTCTTCTGCGTCGCGGTGTGAGCGTGGAGGATGTGTTCCAAGCAACCAAGATTGACCGCTGGTTCCTTGATCAAATACTCATGTTGTGTGAAGAGCGAAGCACGCTTGAGTCTCACAAGACTTCTGGTTCAACGGCTGGTGATGTCGTTGCATCCATGGACCGTCGAGACTGGCGTCGAGCTAAGCAGCTTGGTTTTGGAGATTCGCAGTTGGCGTACCTCTGGGATATGAGCGAAGAGGAAGTTCGAGCGGGCCGGCTCGCAGCTGGAGTTGAGGTGACGTACAAGACCGTCGACACCTGCGCTGCAGAGTTCGAGGCCGAAACTCCGTACCACTACGGCACCTATGAGGACGAGAGCGAGGTTGCACCTTCGAGCAGAGACAAGGTGATTATTCTGGGCTCTGGGCCGAATCGGATCGGGCAGGGGATCGAGTTTGACTACTGCTGTGTTCATGCCTGCTTCGCTCTGTCAGATGCGGGCTTCGAGACGATCATGGTCAACTGCAACCCAGAGACAGTTTCGACTGATTACGACACATCTGATCGCCTGTACTTTGAGCCATTGTCTACCGAGGGTGTCCTTAATGTCATTGATGCCGAGAGACGCTCCGCTGAGCAAGGGGGCGGCAAGCTTGTCGGGGTGATCGTCTCATTGGGCGGACAGACCCCACTCAAGCTGGCCAACGTGTTGCCTCCAGAGCTAATCCTGGGTACCTCGGCTGCGAGTATCGACGCCGCAGAGGATCGCAACCACTGGAGTGCCCTGTGTGCCCGACTCGAGATTCCCCAGCCAGCGGGCGCAACAGCATCCACGCTAGAAGAGGCGCTCGCAACCACTGATCGCATTGGGTTTCCTGCGCTGATTCGGCCGAGCTACGTGCTTGGTGGCCGTGCAATGGAGATTGTGTACGAGCCAGAGGACCTTGAACGCGCTTGGAAGGCAATTGCGTCAAACGGGTCACTTGGACGAGAGGGAGGGCTGTCTGCTGATCGTCCTGTTCTGATCGATCGGTTCTTAGAAGACGCAACCGAGGTTGACGTTGACGCGATTCGCGATGCAACAGGCGAGGTCATCATTGGCGGAATCATGGAACACGTTGAAGAAGCGGGAGTTCACTCTGGGGATTCAGCCTGCGTGATTCCGCCCGTGGGCCTGAGCGATGCGACCATTGCTGTGATCGAGGATTACACCAGACGTATTGCGAACTCGCTCGAGGTCAAGGGCTTGATCAACGTGCAGTTTGCAGTCAAGCGATCCGACGAGGTCCCCGGGAGCGGTCAGGTCTTTGTGATTGAGGCCAATCCGAGGGCATCGCGGACAGTTCCTTTCGTGGCCAAGGCAACTGGAGTCCCGCTGGTAAAGATTGCAGCTCGGGTCATGTGCGGTGCGACCTTAGAAGAGCTCCGAGTCGAAGGACTCCTGGTTCCAAAGGTCCAAGGAGACCACATTGCAGTGAAAGAGGCTGTCCTTCCATGGAGTCGCTTCCCAGATGTTGATGCCGTGCTTGGACCAGAGATGCGTTCCACCGGTGAAGTCATGGGAATCGATACCTCTGTTGGTATGGCGTTCGCGAAATCTCAGCTTGCTGCGGGGGATCGCATGCCCACAGAAGGAACAGTGTTTTTCTCTCTTGCTGATCGAGACAAAGTTGTCGGCGCACGAGCAGCCAAACGATTTGTCAGTTTGGGTTTCAGTATCGTCGCCACATCCGGGACTGCTGCTTATCTGACCGAGCAGGGAATTTCGGTTGCTCAGATCGTGGCCAAAATTACAGCCGATGGATCCGACTCGGCCGCTGGTGAAGTCGACGGAGTTGAGTTGATTTCGAGCGGTGGAGTTGACCTAGTAGTTAATAGCCCGAGGGGGCGTGGGCCACGTGCAGACGGGGCACATATTCGGCGAGCAACGGCCACTCACCTTGTGCCGTTGCTGACCACTGCAGCAGCAGCACTAGCAGCAGCCAATGGCATCGGGGACTGGGCACAGAGCGATCTCCAAGTGCGAAGCCTTCAAGAGTTTCATGCCGGTGTCTGGGTCTCGGAGGACTCAGCTAGTGACACGTACCTCAAGAGCAATCCCGTGGAGTTGAGATAGTGAGATCTCGCAGCCAGCGGGCCGGGGCAGCGACAGTGGACATGTCTGTGCAAATTGGGTCCGTTTCCCTGCCTGCACCACTCATGACTGCAGCTGGAACGGCCGGCTACGGGTCTGAGCTCTCTGCCTTCATGGATCTATCAGCACTTGGAGCTGTTGTGGTTAAGTCCCTCTCAGCTGACGAGTGGGCGGGGAATCCTGCGCCACGAGTTCACGAAACCCCAGCAGGCATGCTGAATAGTGTGGGCCTGCAGGGGCCAGGTGTTGCGGCCTGGCGAGAGCATGAGCTGCCCGAGTTGATCGAGGCCGGGGCACGAGTGGTGGTGAGCATCTGGGGCCGAAGCGTGCAGGACTACGCCCGAGCAGCAGAAGCACTTCAGGACTGCCCTAAACAAGTAGTAGCTGTAGAAGTGAACCTCTCCTGTCCAAACCTAGATGGCGGAACGCACCTCTTTGCACACGATCCGGTTGCAACTGCTCAGGTACTCCAAGCAACTTCACAAATTGGCCTACCGCTCTGGGCCAAGCTGAGCCCCAACACCGACCAGCTCGTTGAAGTCGCAGCGGCTGCTCAAGAGGCTGGCGCAGAGGCCGTCACACTGATCAATACTGTTCTCGGGATGATTATCGATACTGAGTCGCGTCGGCCCCTCCTTGGTGGAGGTGGCGGCGGTTTATCTGGTCCTGCAATTCGGCCCGTAGCAGTCCGTGCAATCCATGATGTGCACATGGCGTTACCCGACCTTCCCATTGTCGGTGTAGGTGGCTGCGCAACTGCTGTAGATGCTGTTGAACTCATGCTGGCAGGGGCAAGCGCAGTCCAAATAGGTACCGCAAACTTTGTTCAGCCGAGCTCAGTTGAGCAGGTACAGGATGATCTGAGACACTGGTGCTTCTCTCACGGCGTTCCTCGAGTTTCCGAACTCACTGGGGGAGTGAAACACTGATGAAACCAACTACCTGCGCAGGAGCGAACTTGTGAATAGCCAAGATGCACAGAGCGGTGCCGTAGATGACAGTGTGCGAAGTCGGCTTGCGTTGGCACTCGATGTTGACGATCTCGTTGCGGCACATCGATTAGCAGTTGCGATGCGGCCTTGGTTTGGAGTTGCAAAGGTTGGCCTTGAATTATTTAGCGCACATGGCCCCGACGCAATTGGCTCACTCAGAGACCTCGGGTATCAGGTGTTTCTGGACCTAAAACTCTTTGATATTCCAACGACTGTGCAGCGCTCAACCCGTGTGCTTGGTTCCTTGGGTGTCGAATACCTGACCCTTCACGCACTTGGCGGAACCGAGATGCTCATAGCGGGAGTCGAAGGTCTTCATGAGGGTGCGGAGCGCGCAGGCCTACCAGCACCGACTGCTCTAGCAGTCACGGTGTTGACGAGTGATGACACTGCACCGCCGCACATCGTGCCGAACCGAGTTCGACTTGCCCTTGAGAGCGGTTGTGGGGGACTCGTCCTTGCTGCTGAGGATCTTCAGATCGCTCGCGAGCTCGCCCCGCGGCTCAAGCGAGTCGTGCCCGGTATTCGCCTAGCGGGCGGGCAACGTCACGACCAAGCCCGCGTGGCGTCGCCGCAGGAGGCAATCGCAAACGGTGCCGACTTGTTGGTTATCGGTAGGGCCGTGACCGATGCCGAGGATCCCGCTGCAGCTGCGGCAGCGATTGCTGCGGCGATTTAGTGACAGCTCATCTCTTGTGAGGCAGAATGGCAACCCTCAGCCCCGTTCAACTCATCGAGTTTTGCTCGCAAGGGGGTGCAGTCGTGTCGGACCATGATGAGGCACTTGTATGGGCCAGTGAGATGCGGAGCTTTCGCTACAGCCTGCGGCAGCAAATCAGTACCGGAGAGTTGACACTTCAGGAAGTTCTTCAACTCTCTCAACAGAGTTCGAAGCTTGCTCAGGTCAAGGTCCTCTGGGCCCTTGAATCCCTTCCGGCTGCTCGCAAAGTCGATACTCGCCGGAAGTTGTCGCAGCTCAAGATTCCAGAGTCGGTTCGGCTTGGCGATCTCAAAAAGGAGTCGCGTTCGGCCATCCTTGCGCAGTTCACCTCGCAGTCTTCGACGGTGCCAGCCCGGTGACTACATCACTCGCAGACCGAAACGGAGAGCTGCCTGCAGGGAGCAACATCATCGTGATCTCTGGGCCCGGTGGCGTGGGCAAAGGGACACTCGTGGCGGAACTCTTGATGCGAGATGAGCGGCTGTGGATCAGTAAATCGTGGACCACACGAGCGCCTCGGCTCAATGAAGATCCAGATGCGTACCACTTTGCAACTCGGCAGCAATTCGAGGCGCACCGTGCTGCGGGCGGTTTCTTGGAATGGACCGAATTCTTAGACTATTTGCAGGGCAGTCCCTTGCCCGAGCCACCGGCGAGCCGCGACGTGTTGTTTGAGATTGATGTCCAAGGTGCAGCAAATGTGAAGGCCCGCTACCCGCAAGCGCTGCTGATTTTTGTGGACGCACCCGATCGCGCCGTACAAGAAGAACGGTTGCGATCTCGTGGAGATAGCGAGGATCGAATTGTTCAGCGACTAGAGAAGGCACATGAAGAGATTGAACGGGCCTCTCAGATGGATTTTGTCCACCTAGTAAATGATGACCTGCAGGTGACGGTTCAGGAACTGCTTGACTTGATAGTGCAGCACCGCAACAGCTGATCTTCAATGTTCAGGCTGTTGTCTGATAAGCTCTGACGCTGCTTCTTTTTAGCCAAGTCGGCAGAACCCATTTCCCCACCACACTGTTGGAGTAACACTTCTTATGGCAGAGCGTCTCGACACCATGATGGATCCTCCCGTAGAGGAACTCCTGAAAAGAAGTGGATCCAAATTTTCTTTGGTTACCCTCGCCGCAAAGCGCGCTCGGCAGATCAATACCTACTACGGCAACCTAAAGGCAAAGAGCAGTCTCGGCTCTGTGGTTCCGCCGCAGGTGACCTCTACCGCGCGCACCTCGCTCTCTATTGCTTTTGAAGAGATCGATGCAGACAAGATCGAGGGTGTGGGCGGCGCCACCGGGCTGCCCGTGCCTGGCGCTGAAGTGATTGAAGTTCCAGAGGATGAGGACTGAGCCTCCGCTGACGCGGTTGCTGCGGGTCCTTGAAGTCACGAGCATCAGGTGAATTCCTTTGAAGGTCGACGAGTTGTTCTTGGTGTTTGTGGTGGAATTGCTGCCTACAAGTCCATCGAACTATGTCGTCAACTCGTAGATGCAGGTGCTCATGTCAGTGTGGTGATGACGGAGAGCTCCAAAAAATTTGTCGGTGAGGCCACGTTCTCTGCGCTTGCCTCAGAGCCCGTCTGGTCATCATTGTTCAATGAGCCGGATCCCATCCCGCATACGCGCCTCGGCCAGTCTGCTGATCTTGTCCTAGTGGCGCCCGCAACAGCGAGGTTGATCTCTGCATATGCAACGGGATATTCGCATGACTTGTTGACCAATGTTTTGCTGGCCACTCGGGCTCCTGTGGTGATCTGTCCGGCAATGCATACCGAGATGTGGGAACACCCAGCGGTGCAGAGCAACCTTGATGTCTTGGCATCACGAGGAGTGCGGATTGTTGCCCCCGATGAGGGCCGTCTCGCTGGCGGAGATATCGGCGCTGGCCGCCTTGCCGAAACAAAGCGGATCCTTGACGAAGTAAAAGCGCAGCTTTCCGAGGAGGGTGCCACCTCTGGCTTCAGGACAGACGCTGCCGCAGCCCGAGACTCGGCAGGTTTGCGAGACTCGGCAGGTTTGCCAGACTTGGCAGGTTTGCCAGACTTGGCAGGTGTGACGGTACTCGTAACGGCAGGTGGCACGCGAGAGCCGATCGATCCCGTGCGTTACATCGGGAATCGATCCTCCGGAAAGCAGGGACACGCGCTAGCGGAAGAAGCACTAGCTCGCGGAGCAGTCGTTACCCTGGTGACCACCGCTCAGCTAGCAACAAGTGACGGCATGAACGTTATTTCTGTTGAGACGGCTCAAGAAATGTATGACGCCGTGATGAGCAGATCTGCTAGCTCAGATGTGGTCATTATGGCTGCGGCGGTGGCTGATTTTGCTCCGAGCACGATCGCACCCGAGAAGCTCAAGAAGCGAGATGGTGCCCCCGTGTTGGAAATGCACCCCACGGCAGACATTCTGGCTGCGCTAGGGTCCTTCAAGCTCCCGCAGCAGACCCTCGTCGGGTTTGCTGCAGAAACCCGAGACGTTCGCCAGAACGCTCAGCAGAAGCTCCGGGACAAACAGGCGGATATTTTGGTAGTAAATGATGTCGCAGCACCGAACGTCGGGTTTGAGTTCGATACAAATGAAGTTGCAATTTTGAGTGCAACAGCAGAAGATCGGTTCGTTCCACTCACCGATAAGCGATCTGTTGCGGCCGCAGTTCTCGATGCAGTAGTGAGTACACGTTTGGCACAGGTCATTGTGCCCCCATCAGGAGAGAAGAAATGAACAACTGGACGTTTACCTCGGAATCAGTAACTGAGGGACACCCCGATAAAATGGCAGATCAGATCTCGGATTCGATTCTGGACGCAATTCTGACCGAGGACCCTGATGCACGTGTGGCATGCGAAACCATGGTCACGACAGGGCTTTGCATCGTCGCAGGCGAGATCACGACTACCGGGTATGTAGACATTCCCTCAATCGCTCGAGACACCATCTGCGATATCGGCTACGACCGTGAGAGTTTCGGCTACGACGGTCGTACTTGTGGGGTCATGGTTGCCGTTGACGAGCAATCTCGAGATATTGCCCAGGGTGTCGATGACTCTGAAGAGGTCCGATCGGGTTCAGCGGGCGAAGAGGACATGCTGAACAAGCAGGGTGCCGGCGACCAAGGAATGATGTTTGGCTACGCCGTGGATGAGACTGACGTACTCATGCCGCTGCCGATCCATCTGGCGCACCGCCTAGCCGAACGCCTAGCGGAGGTCCGCAAGTCTGGGACGGTGCCCTACCTGCGCCCAGATGGCAAGACCCAGGTCACCTTCGAATATGAAGACAACCGTCCTGTTCGGCTCAAGACCGTGCTCATCTCGACCCAGCACAATGATGGAATCGATCGTGACAGCGATATTCGACCTGACTTGATTGAGCAGGTCATTCGCCCTGTCATCCCTGAAGCCTTTGCCGATGATGACTACGAAGTCTTTGTGAACCCAACGGGCCGATTTGTGATCGGCGGACCTGTTGGCGATGCCGGGCTCACCGGACGCAAGATCATTGTGGATACGTATGGTGGTTCTGCTCGCCACGGTGGCGGCGCTTTCTCGGGCAAGGATTCCTCAAAAGTGGATCGTTCGGCTGCCTATGCAGCCCGTTGGGTTGCCAAGAACGTGGTTGCCTCCGGCGCGGCAACTCGCTGCGAGGTGCAGGTTGCGTATGCAATCGGCATGGCGCATCCAGTGTCGATTCTTGTTGAGACTTTCGGCACCGAGACGGTAGATCCGTTGCAACTCGACAGCGCAGTCAAGGGCATTTTCGACCTTCGACCAGGGGCTATTGTCCGAGACCTTGAGCTTCGTCGGCCGGTGTTTCGCCAGACAGCAGCATACGGTCACTTCGGCCGAACGGGCGATGGCTTCACGTGGGAGCGCACCGACCGTGTCGAGGCGCTTCGTTCGGCACTCGGACTGTAAGTTTCTGGCCGGCACCCGGTACGTCACGAGTCGATTCATGCGACGCGCGCACGGCGCGGCGCATGGTTCCGCGAGCTTATGAGGGTTGTGCGGGTACTACCCGATGTACCCGCGGTAGATCGTGCCTTCGACTACTTCGTTCCCCCAGAGTTCGAAAATCAACTCTGCGTGGGCAGCATGGTGCGGGTTCCGTTTAGCGGGAGACGAGTCCGTGGATGGGTACTGGATTTTGATGTGCACCCTCCTGAAGGGGTTCAGCTCAGTCCGATTTCGAAGTTCATTGGGTTCGGGCCGGATTCTCAGACAATTGATCTCTGTCGCTGGGCGGCATGGAGGTGGACCGGACGACTCACGTCCATGCTGCGCGCCGCGTCGCCGAACCGAGTCATGTCTCGGCTTCCGGAGATTCGAATCAGACCAGCAACGTCTGGCAATGCACACGAACTCGCCGAGTCACTGCTCCTACTCGGAGCAGGGAACCACGTTCTGCAATGTTCCCCAACTACTGACCCACTAGAGATTGTTATTGCTGCTGCCCGGCTCGGGCAGGTGCTCGCCGTTGTGCCGAGCGTGGCTGAAACAGAACGTGTAGTCAGAGGTCTTCGGGCGGCCGGAGCTGCCGTTGCAGCCTGGCCCGGGGATTTTCAGGCGGCCGCTGGCGGTGCGAGCGTGGTAGGAGGTCGAGGTGCAGCGTTTGCACCAGTTCCTGCTTTAGCTGCAGTTGTCGTGATTGATGAGCATGACGAGATGTTGCAGAGCGAGTCCTCACCCACTTGGAATGGCCGCGATGTTGCAATTGAGCGCGCCCGGCGAGCCCAGGTTCCCTGCTTGTTAGTGTCCCCGTGCCCATCACTCGAGGCATTGACTGCTCAGCAGCAACAGGGGTTGTCCGCTGAGCCCCTAGCGACCTCGGAAGGGGTGAGCGAGACCGGACTTGAGCAGGTCCCAAGTCCCCAGAGTGTTGTAGAGCCGAGGGGAAGATTGTCTCGTGCTGCGGAACGCTCCGGTTGGGCCGCTCTGACGGTGATCGATCGACGAGGCGAGGACACCGGGCGCACTGGGCTGTTTTCTTCCCAACTGGTTCAGCTCATTCGCGAGACCGCGCAAGCTGGCGAGCGCGTGGTCTGCGTGTTGAATCGGACAGGAAGGGCCCGCTTGCTGGCTTGTCGGAGTTGCGGAACCTTGGCCGAGTGCGAACGCTGCAGCGCTGCTGTGTTTCAAGATGATGATGGGCACTTCGTGTGCACACGATGCTCCCAGCAGCGCCCCGCTATCTGTCTCGAGTGCGGGTCGACGGCCTTGTCGATCCTGCGGGAGGGCGTCACCCGTGCACGTGATGAGCTTGAGTCGCTTGCATTGGAAGCAGTCGAGGCAATAACTGCACAGACCACCCTGTCGCGAGGAACCTCTGGGTCTTCTTCAGTAGATGTCTCTCGGGGTGCACGTATCTTTATCGGCACCCATGCAGTTGTGCATCGGGTCAGAGATGTCTCCCTCGTTGCCTTCCTTGATTTCGATCAGGAACTCCTCGCCCCGCGTTATCGCGCTGCAGAGGAGGCTCTGGCTCTGCTGATGTTGGCTTCACGCCAAGTGGGTGGTCGTCAGGCTGCCGGTAGGCCCAGTGGTGGGCGAATCATCGTGCAGACACGCAGGCCTGACCATGAGGCCATTGAGGCTGCAGTTCGGGCTGAGCCGCTTCTGGTGAGCCTGTCGGAATTGCCACGTCGCGAGCTTTTGGGCTTTCCGCCAGCGGCGAGTATCGCTCTACTCGGTTCGACCGCAGCGCCTGAGTTCATTCAACGCCTCGGTCATCCTGCTGGAGTTGAGGTTCATGAGGCCGAGGATGGACAGTGGCTACTGCGCTCGCGGGTTCCGGGAAGGCTACAGCAAGCCCTTGCGGGCGTGGATCGGCCAGCGGGGCGACTCCGTCTCCAGGTAGATCCAGCTCGGCTGCGGGCCTGAACTGCCCTGCTTGGATTACGCGCTGGGTTGAGTCACTTTGAGGATTCGGTAGCCCTGCCGAGAGCGAACCTTGCTCACGAGATACCCACGCTCTCGCATCCAACCGCAGAGCGAGTCAGCTCCAAGGTTCTTGTGGACCACAAGCCATGCAACCCCATGGGGCTTTTCGAGTCGTTCCAGCCAGAATTCAATAATCTTGTGAAGTGCCGGCTTGCCAATGCGAATCGGTGGGTTCGACACGATTGCCGCAACGGTGAGATCTGCAGGCACTTCATCGGGAGAGATCACGTGAACCTCTCGGTTCGGGTCGGCAGATGCGGCAAGGTTCAGCGCACAGAGTGCTCGTGCCCGGGAGTTGACGTCCACCGCCCAGATTGAAGATTCCGGGTAGCGCCGGGCCAGCGTGGCGGCGACAGGCCCGTACCCACAACCCAGATCAAGGATTGCTCCCTCGGGTAGATCCCGAATTTCCATGAGAAGTAGCTTGGTTCCGGGATCGATACGCGATGCAGAAAACACCCCCGAATCAGTCTGCAGATCTAGCGTGAGGTCGGGCAGGGTGAGGCGCACTGAGGAGGGTCGTGAGGCAGCGAGCGGCGTTTCGGCGAAATAGTGATCGGCCGAATCCCCACCTTGGTCTGGCTCGGTGTTGTCGGGTAGATGCACCCGTGGCACGGTAGTCTCTTTGCCATGGGTTCCCCCTATAGCATTCGAATACTTGGAGATCCGGTGTTGCGTCAGCGCTCCTCTGACGTCACCGAGATTGATGGTCGCCTCGCTGCGCTCTGCCAAGACATGTTCGTGACCATGTACCAGGCAGAGGGAGCGGGGTTAGCGGCGCCGCAGATCGGCGTTCAGAAGCGTTTCATGGTCTATGACCTTGGTGCGGGCGACGGACCACAAGTGCTGATCAACCCGGTGATCACCGAATCCGATGGCGAATGTGAGTTCTACGAGGGTTGTTTGTCAGTTCCTGGTCTACGCTTTGACATTCTGCGGCCGAGCCGAGTGAACCTGACGGGAGTCGGTCTCGATGAGACCGAAGTAGAGTTTGAGGCCGATGAGTGGTTTGCCCGCCTGTTGCAACACGAACTCGATCACCTCAACGGGGTGCTGCTCATTGATCACCTTGATGAAGATCAGCGTCGCGCAGCAAAAAAGGCTTTGCGAAAGATGTCGATGGAGGGAACGCGTGCAGCAGCGGGGGCTCTTGGCGAGATCGACGACTCGACTCGATCAAAATTTGGGCTCTTTCGGTCTCGCTGAGTGACTGAGCACTGCGCTGAAAATGCGTACTCGTGAGATTGGTCTACTTCGGTACCCCAGCTATGGCTGTGCCTCCGCTTGAGGCTCTGTGTGCCGAGGGTCATGAGGTGCTGCTCGTGGTGACGGGCGCAGATACCCGACGCGGCCGTGGGTCTGCTGTGTCTCCGAGTCCGGTGAAGGCGGCCGCTAGGGAGCTCGGTTTGGCCGTTTCTGAGGAGCCACTTGATGTACTCGGTCTTCAGGCCGACCTTGCAGTGGTGGTTGCATACGGGCGAATAATTTCAACCCAACTCTTAGACCACCTCTCGATGGTCAATCTGCATTTTTCCTTGCTACCGAGATGGCGCGGGGCCGCACCTGTGGAACGAGCGATTCTGGCAGGGGACTCAACAACAGGTGTGTGCATCATGAAGGTTGAGGAAGGCCTCGATACGGGGGGTATCTATGCGCAAGCAACGCTAGATCTTGATGATCAGATCACGGCTCAGGAGTTACGAGTGAAGCTTGTGCAGGTGGGTTCTGAGTTGTTGGTCACTGCCCTTGCCGACGGCCTTGGGGAGGCAGTCGCTCAGTCCGAAGAGGGCGTCACGTACGCACATAAGCTTCACAGCAGCGATGCCGAGCTTCATTGGGAGAAGTTGACTAATGAGCTACTCAGGACGATTCGAGTTGGCGGGGCGTGGACAATCTTTCGCCAGAAGCGACTCAAGGTTCTGCACGCCCGAAAAAGTAATCGCAGCCAAGGCGGGACTGGTCGGACAGAGATCACTCCGGGACTACTCACTGAAGCAGTAACGGTTCGCACGGGGGACTCGTGGATTGACTTGCTGCTTGTCCAGCCGGAAGGCAAGTCAGCTATGGGTGCTCAGGAGTGGGCAAACGGAGCTCGGCCTGCGGGAGAGGTGCTCGGTAGATGAGCTCAAACGAGGGCGTGACCACCCGCCGAGTGGCGCTCGATGTGCTAGCGAGGGTTCAAGACGAGGGTGCCTACTCAAACCTGATTTTGTCGAAGGTTCTTGATGCTTCGGCGCTTGGACAACAAGATCGTGGGTTTGCGACAGACCTTGTGTATGGCACCTTGAGGCACCAGCGCGCCTGTGATCATTTGCTTGACCGTTTTCTGAATTCGGATCCACCTCCGGCAGCTCGTCGGGTATTGCGCCTCGGCGCATATCAGCTTGCATATCGAGATGACATCCCTGATTACGCAGCTGTTGGAACCACGGTTGAGGCTGCCCCAAAACGCTTCCGCGGCTTAGTCAACGCAGTCCTTCGACAAGTGGCTCGATCGGCCGTTGAATTTCCCGATGAGGCAACAAGGCTTTCTTATCCCGATTGGATATTCGCTCAACTCGTTGAAGACCTCGGCCATCCTCGAGCAGTAGCTGCACTTGAAGAAATGAACACCCCAGCGGAAGCCACCCGGCGTTCGGATGGGTATACCCAAGACCTCGCGTCGCAGTGGGTGGTTGACCTTGTTGAAATCCAGCCAGGAGAACTCGTCGTGGATCTGTGCGCAGCACCGGGCGGGAAGGCCACGGGTTGTGCAACTGCAGGTGCAGTGGTTGTCGCCTCGGATCTTCAGCCGCACCGAGTGGAACTTATTGTCGAGAACGCTCGCCAATTAGATCTTCCTCAACTGCTCCCGATGGTCAGTGACGCTTTGCGTCCAGCAATCCGTGCCGGGTCAGCAGATGTCGTTCTTCTTGACGCTCCCTGTTCCGGTCTCGGTGTACTGCGGCGACGACCTGATGCCCGCTGGCGAGTGGATTCCAAAGCCCCCGTGCGCCTAGCTGCATTGCAACGCAAACTCGTAGATGCCGCAGTCACGCTTCTTGCTCCGGGCGGGCGCCTTGTGTACAGCGTCTGTACCCTTACGGCCGTGGAGACTTTGGGCGTTGACGAGTACGTCCGCAAGGCGTACCCACATCTTGCTGCTCTTTCCCTACCTGACTCTCCGTGGGAACCGTGGGGTCGTGGGGCGATTCTGTTGCCACAAATCGCTTCAACCGACGGCATGTGTTTGTTTCAATACCGTTAGCATCAGTAAACCGCTAGTTACTTGTCTTGGGAGGCAGAGACATTGTTCTCTCCTCCATACCGGCAAAAAGGATCCTTCATGTCAACCCCGCAGTCTTTTCAAGCCAAGGTGCTCACCGTGTCTGACAGCATCGCCGCTGGAAGTCGCGAAGACCTGAGCGGAATGGCGCTGCTCAATCGCTTGGCGGCGGCAGGATTCGATGTGATCGAGCACCGAGTTGTGCCCGACGATGTGGGAGAGATTTCTAACGCTTTGTCCTATATGGCCTACGGGTTCAACGGCTTGATTCTGACAACCGGAGGATCTGGGTTCGGTCCACGTGATTTCACCCCCGAGGCCACCCTGCGGATCCTTGACCGAACAGCCCCGGGCATGGCGGAGGCTATGCGTTCAGTGAGTCCGAGAGGGCGTATGTCACGCGCACAGGCAGGAACTCGTGGTCCAGCACTAATTCTGAATCTTGGAAGCGCTCCCGAGCGGGCACTCGAGATGCTTGAGGCAGTTCTTGATGTTGTTCCGGAGGCACTTGAACTCCTCGGGGGAGGTTCGGCTCCCACCGTGGACGCAGTGGAACTCACCTCAGCCGACTGAGCCGGTAGTCGAATTCGGCGGCGTGACTGCTCTGGTCGAATTAGAAACGACCGGCCCCAAGTCGACCGGCGAGAAGGGGCTCAGGTAGTCTTTCGTCATGCAGAATTCGTCTTCTACTGATGCTATCGACCGGGAATGCATGACCCGCGCAATAGCTGCAGCTGCTCAGGTGCGGTGCAGCACGGCCCCGAACCCGTGGGTTGGGGCCGTGATCCGAACCGAAGCCGGGCGCATTGTAGAAGGTGCAACTCAAGAACCAGGCCAGGCCCATGCCGAGGTTGCTGCATTGGCTGAAGCCGAGAGTGCAGCTCGCGGTTCCACGATGTACGTGACCCTGGAGCCCTGCAGCCATACTGGCCGAACGGGTCCGTGTGTTGACGCAATCATTGCGGCTGGGGTTTCACGTGTGGTCATGGGAATTATTGACCCCGATCCGGCAGTCTCTGGGTCTGGTGTCAAGCGGCTCCGGGCGGCTGGGATCGAAGTCGACCTTGGCGTTCAAGCAGACAAAGTGACCGCTCAGCTCGCACCGTACCTCAAGCACCGCAAGACGGGCCGACCTTGGGTTGTGTTGAAGTTGGCGAGCACTCTGGATGGGGGTACGGCTGCACCGAACGGTTCAAGTCAATGGATTACTGGTTCTGAAGCGCGAGTGGATGGGCACCGGCTTCGTGCCGAGTCGAACGCAATCATGGTTGGAGCAAGCACGATTCGAAGAGATGATCCCTCTTTAAATGTTCGCGATTATTCTCCGCCGGTCGCGCCGTTGATCACCCCGTTGGATCCCCTTCGAATTGTCTTGGGGAAGGCAGCGCCTACTGCCAGAGTTCAGCCATGTCGCGAGATGAGCGGCGACCTCGGACTGATACTTGATCAGCTCGGATCAGAAGGTATTTTGCAGCTTCTTGTCGAAGGTGGTGCGGGGGTTGCTGGAGAGTTCCATCGTCGCGGACTCGTCGACCGATACGTGATTTACATCGCACCAGCCCTCTTTGGAGGAGATGACGCCAATGGCCTGTTCGAAGGTGCGGGGGCCTGGGACATCGGCAATGTTTGGCGAGGTAGGTTTGTAGCGGTTGAGCGAGTTGGAGAAGATCTTCGTGTGGAACTCGCAGCTCAAGACGCTTTTTGAGTTCCTTGAGCATGTGCGCCAACTGAAAGTAGGAAGCAGAAGTGTTTACCGGCATTGTCGAAGAACTCGGGACTGTTCAGTCGCTCACGGGTTCGCGCTTGCGAGTTGGAGCGGGCATAGTTCTTGAAGATGTTTCGCTTGGGGCATCCATTGCAGTCAATGGTTGTTGTCTGACTGTGGTTGGGTGGGGGAGCGACTACTGGGATGCGGACCTGAGTGTGGAGACCCTCGAGCGCACCTCGCTGCGCTCGCTGCACTCCGGCGATCCCGTCAATTTGGAACGACCAGTCCGTCTAGAGGATCGCTTAGGTGGGCATCTCGTCCAAGGCCATGTAGATGCTGTTGGCCAAGTGGTTGTGCCAGCCCCCGATCTTCAGATCAGAATTCCATCTGACTTGCTGCGCTATGTCGTGGTGAAGGGTTCCGTCACCGTCGATGGAGTATCGCTTACCGTTGTCGATGTACTTCAGGATGGGTTTACGGTTGCACTGATACCGCATACTTGCGAAGTCACCACGTTGGGATCACGATCGACCGGAGATCTCGTCAACCTCGAAGTAGATGTCATGGCTAAATATGCTGAGCGCCTACTCGTCGGGTATCTCCCGGAGACATCGCAGAGCAGTACCAAGAATCAATACGAAGGAGCACTCCCCACATGAGCACCGACCCGCAAACACGAGAGCCACTTTCGGAGCAGGGCGCAGCAGATTCGGTTTTTGCCTCGATCGAGGACGCTGTCGCGGCTATGGCACGCGGCGAGATCATCGTGGTAGTCGATGATGAGGATCGCGAGAACGAGGGTGACCTCATCATGTCGGCTGAGGCTGCCACTGCCGAAAACATCACCTTCTTTGTTCGGCATACATCTGGGGTGATCTGTGCGCCGCTGACCGGGGAGCGACTTGACGAGCTCGAGATTCCACTCATGGTGCATAACAACACCGAATCGCATCGTACAGCGTTTACATATTCAGTCGACTTCGTTCACGGAACCTCAACTGGTATCTCTGCTGCCGACCGGTCTGCCACTATTCGTGCGCTGATCGATCCCGCTACTCGACCCGCTGACCTTGCTCGACCTGGCCATATCTTCCCGTTGCGGTACTCCGAAGGAGGCGTCCTCAAGCGAGCAGGCCATACGGAAGCTGCTGTTGACCTCTCGCGTCTAGCTGGCTTAGATCCTGCTGGGGTGTTGTGCGAGATTGTCAATGACGACGGAACTATGGCACGAGTTCCTGATCTCATTGAGTTCTGCAAAGAGCACGGTCTCTTGATGGTGACCATTGCGCAACTCGTCAAGTACCGCCGACAAAACGAGAAATTGGTACGTCGCGTCGCGGAGGCGAGAATCCCGACTCCTTGGGGAGACTTCACCTCGTATGTCTATGAGTCCGTGATTGACGGAGAGCAGCATGTAGCCATGGTGCGTGGAGCAGTTCAGGGCGAGCGCAATGTCCTCGTGCGAGTGCACTCTGAATGCCTTACGGGGGACGTATTTCACTCCTTGCGGTGCGATTGTGGGCTTCAGCTTGATGCTGCGATGCAGGCAATCGACACTGAAGGTCTTGGCGTTTTGGTGTATCTGCGAGGACACGAAGGGCGCGGGATCGGCCTCGGTCACAAGATTCGCGCCTACAGCCTTCAGGAACAGGGCCATGACACGGTGGATGCCAACGTTGAACTCGGGCTACCAGTCGACAGCCGTGAGTATGGCATTGGAGCGCAGATACTGAACGACCTCGGCATCACCACCATGCGCCTCATGACCAACAATCCCGCTAAATACGGTGGCCTTGAGGGCTTTGGTCTCGAAATCAGCGAGCGTGTTTCCTTGGAGTCGATTCCAAATCCCGAGAATATCGAGTATCTGCGAACGAAGCGGGAGCGAATGGGTCACCTGTTAGATGGGTTGGACTAATGGGTCTCAACTTCTCCGTAGTGGATGGATCAGAAGCCGAAGGCAGAAGCGGAACAGCGGGCGCTGGCTGCAGAATCGGAATCGCCGTTGCCCGTTGGAACGACGCCATCACCAAACGTTTGTTGTCGGGTGCACTCAGCGAGCTTCAGGCTGCCGGAGTATCGAGTGATGACACCGATGTGTTCTGGGTACCCGGTGCATTCGAGTTGCCCCTAGCTGCCAAAGTGATGGCTGGAACTGGTCGGTACGATGCGATTCTGGCTCTTGGATGCGTTATTCGTGGCGATACTGCACACTTTGAGTACGTAGCTGGGCCGGCTGCAGATGGAATTTTGCGCTCACAGTTGGAAACCGAAATTCCAATCATCTTTGGAGTGCTCACGGTAGAGACTCGTCGCCAGGCCCTCGTGCGGTCGGTTCTCGACGATGATGTTGTTGGCGACAACAAGGGTGCCGAAGCAGCCGCTACTGCTCTCGAGATGATCGCTGTGCTTGAAGCAGTGCGCAGTCTCTCAAGGTAACGCAGTGTCCCTAGCTAGGGCAGTTTGTCAGACCAGCCATGCCGTGCTGCCGCGAAGCTTGCCACGACAGCGAGCGAGGTAGCGACATTGAGTGAGTCCACGTCTGCGCGCATTGGTATCCGCACTTGATGGTCGCAAGCCCGAAGCGTCGCGTCAGAGAGTCCAGGGCCTTCGGCTCCGAGTACGAATGCAACAGGGGCGTCCAGGATACCGTTCACGGCTGCTGCATCGACTGCGAGTGCGCCTAGGTGCGGTGTCATCCCAACAATACGAAATCCTTCCTGAGAAATTTGCGTGAGGGAGGAATGCAGCTGTGCGACTCGTGTCCAAGGCGTGCTGAGCACATGACCGGACGAGACTCTGATACTTCGCCGATACAGGGGATCTGAGGACTGGCTATCGAGCAGGACTGCGTCTACCTGAAGTGCAGCGGCGTTACGGAAAATTGAACCAATGTTCTCATGATCGTTGATCCCCTCGAGGACAACGATTCGTTGAGCACCATCGAGAACCTCGGTAAGTGATCGCATCTCCGTTCGCTGCACCGCTGCAAGAACCCCACGGTGTACGTCGAAACCGGTCACCTCGTGCAGCAGGCTTCGATCGGCTACGAGCAACGGGATCCTGCGTGCACTGCAAGCCGTTGCGAGATCGGTGAGCGTTGCAGCTCGACTTGGCGTGAGCAGTACCGATCGGATTCTGCTTGCTGAGGTTCTATCAGTGCAGTCCATGAGCCGCTGAACGGCAAGAAGGCCTTCAACGATGAAGATACCGGCCTTCCCTGCAGCGGCATCGGTCAAGTTGTTGTAGTCAAGGAGTCGGGTATCGCGTGGATTCGCAATTCGCTCCATGATGCAAGTCTCTCCCAAACATCTTGTGCCGAGAAAATCCCGAGAATTGTAGAGTGAGATGAAAGCTACTGGACCTGCTCCCGAAATCCCGTGGGCAGATCATCGGCGGGTAAGCCTACCTGGAGCAGTTCGTGGAACTCCTGTGCTGGCATGGGCTTCGCATAGAAGTAGCCCTGCCCAAGTTTGCAACCGAGGGACTTGAGTAGCTCACCCTGCAGTTCATGCTCGATACCCTCAGCAATGGTTTTCACCCCAAGTTGCTCGGCCAGTTGCAACACTGCGGTGATGATGCGCTGATTGGTGAAACTGTCGAGGTCATCAACAAATGTCTTGTCGATCTTGAGCACATCAAATTCGAACTGCTGAATGTACCCAAGAGAGGAATATCCGGTTCCAAAATCATCGATTGCCAAGCGGGTTCCAAAGGAGCGCAATTGTTGCATCGTTGAGGCGATCATCTCTGTCTCGGTGATGAGTGTCGACTCCGTAATCTCAAGAACGAGTCGCTCAGCGGGTAGCCCCGTTCGTTCGAGTATGTCGGAGACCTTCCCCACGATGCGACGGTCGTGCAATTGCTGAACCGAGAGATTCACAGAGATGGTGAAATCCTCGACCGCTGAACCGAACTCGCTTCTCCATGTGGCGAGATCAGAGCAGGCTTCGTTGAGCATGAATTCGCCGATCGGGGAGATGAGACCAGACTCCTCAGCTAGTGGGATAAAGAGGCCGGGACCGACCATTCCCCGCTTTGGGTGCTTCCAACGTACAAGTGCCTCTGCGCCCACGATCTTGCGTGTAGCTAAGTTCACTACAGGCTGGTAATAGGCGGAGAACTGCTCCTGAGCCACTGCTCGGGCAAGGTCGGCTCGCAACTCAAGCCGGTCAAAGGTTGCCGTGTGCATGAAGTTCTCAAAGACCACGATCTGTCGTTTGCCAAGGCCTTTTGCTTTATACATCGCAGTATCAGAATTGCGAAGGAGAACTTCTGCGGAGCTTGAGCGCTCGTGGTCAAAGGCCAAGCCCGCCGATGCAGTGATGCTCAACTCGCGTCCCTCGATGATGAAAGGTGCGCTGAGCGATGCGAGAATCCGCTCGCACACATCTGCGATCTGTTTTTCGCCGTGGCCACGTTCAAGAGCCACGACAAACTCGTCTCCACCGATGCGCGCCACAACATCACCAGTCTCAACTAGGTCTGTCATGCGTGTTGCGATCGCAACAAGGAGCCGGTCCCCGTAAGCGTGTCCAAGTGAGTCGTTGATGTCTTTGAAATCGTCGATGTCGACCAACAAGGCTGCAACTGTTGTTGTGCCACTATTTCGGGCAAGGGTCTGTGCCAGCACGTCGAGCAGTTTGCGACGGTTTGGAAGCCCAGTCAGCTCGTCATGGGTGGCTTGATGTAGGAGCAGATCATCCATCTGTTTTCGCTCGGTGATATCTCGAGCGTTCAATACGAGTCCTCCAACGGCGGGTTCGTTTCGGAGGTCCGTCAAGGTGGTCTCAAGAATTCTCCATACCCCTGCTGATGTACGAAAGCCAAATTCGATTCCGGCAGAACTCCAACCGTGAACGGGCTGCAG
>Ga0194041_10000059_pt1 | contig 40118 bp, 33 predicted proteins | sample JunL449m_MetaG_FD_160082 | JGI IMG/M metagenome (GOLD analysis project Ga0194041, IMG submission 160082) | Anoxic zone freshwater microbial communities from boreal shield lake in IISD Experimental Lakes Area, Ontario, Canada - Jun2016-L442-9m | ecosystem: Environmental > Aquatic > Freshwater >...
ACAAATATGCCCTCAATATGTTGAACAATATACTTAGTAGTGCGTTCAATTCTCGATTGTTTATATTGTTACGCGAAGAACATGGACTTACGTATACATCCAAAGTATTTGTTGATTACAATGAAATGTCCGGTGATTTTAGTATTTACGCCGAGGCCGACAATACAAAAATTTTACGTAATGGTTCCAATGGGATGGGTGTTCTCCCCATTATAATTAAAATGATATTGAATTTGGTTCATAATGGCGTAACAGAAAAAGAAATGCGAATAGCACACGGTTTTGTGAAAGGTCACATGAAATTAAAATTGGAGAACAGTACCAACATAGCGAATCACAATGGCTTTCATTTTTTAATTCATCCTGATAGACCTGTGGTACCATTGTCAGATATTTATAGAATACGATATCAACCCATAAAAAAAGCAGATGTTGATTCGGTCATACAAACCTATTTCAAACGCTCGGGAATGGTAATTAGTATGTTGGGAAAAAATTTACCAAGTGAAAAACAAATCATCAAATTATTTGAGCATATTGTATAATATATTCTATATATATAGAGCATTTGTTATGTCCAATATAGACATTTTAGGGTATGTATTAATCGCATTTATTATAGGAATATGTATTTATATTTATTATGACAGCGACTCCTTTCAATTAAAATGTATTGTATCTACTGTGGATGGTAATAAATATTGTGTTAGAGAACGTGATAATATACAAAAAGCTGCTGATTTACTCGCAAAAGTTACTGAAAAATGCAAAGCATTGGTGGAATATATGGGAAAAAAATTCTCAGATAATCCGGATGTTCAACGTTTGGTGAAAAACTATAACCCACAGAAAGTCATGGAAACCTTACCTACCAGTGAATATACAGCATACAGTGAGAACAAAGGTGAGAAATTGGCATTTTGCCTGAACAAGGAGAAAACGGAAAATAACAATTTAATTGACGAGCATACCTTGATGTTTGTTTCCATACATGAATTGTCGCATATTATGACAAAATCGATTGGTCATAAGAGTGAATTCTGGCAAAATTTCAAAATTTTGTTGGAAAATGCCAAAGAAGCCGGTATCCATGACCCGGAGGATTATAAGAAAAAACCCCGTGAATATTGCGGCATGAAAATACACGACAATCCATATTATGATTCATAATTTTTATTCGAGAACTATCCATCCTGGATAATGTAAATCGTCACGACAACCCTTATGACAAACAATGTATTGATCCGGATGTTTATTTAAGAAGGACCCCCACCAAGCAAGTGTGGATAATGAAACAATATTCAATTTAATCAGTGATATCATCCAAATATCAATAAAATCGCGTTCATCGGAATATATAAACTGGATGTTTTGATATTTTGGGTTTTTATCAAGAATATATTGACAATATTGTCGGTCGTTGGTGAAAACAAAAAATGTATTGACATTCTTTTCTTGAATAACATGGTCAATACATTTCCAATAAGTATATTGTAATTCAGATAATCGCGCATGATTGTCATGAAAAATTTGTTTATAATCTGGACCCAGTCGGATATGTACGGAACAAATATTTGGTTCAAGTATTTGTGGATATTTTCGAGTAATATAATCAATATCTTGTTGTGTAGGACCAAACATGTCTTGTATCATGCTACGTTTCTCCATAATATTTTGATAATTTTCAAAATATTCACTGAAATGAATGTTATGTACAAACAACTCCGGACTTCGTCCTTCGTTATTAGATGTACGTAGGACATCAAAATCATATTCCCAAATGTTTTTTCTATCACTTGTCATAGGAAGGGGGGTATCGTTCACATATTCAGGGGGACATTCAGAACAAACATTGCGAAAAATACTGTTCTCTTTTTTGACATTTTCTAGTTTGAAAAAGGTTTCCAATCCAGGCACGTATAATTTCGCATTGTTTTTTAACGCAAAACATAGTGAAGATGTTATTTGAAATAACATGTTACCGATACCGGTATTTCCGCCATTAGGAATGTACCACGAACTGGTTGAACCTTGTATTGAATAATGTGTTAGTGTTAGAAATACATTAGGGATGTCCTTATTCATCATTACACACGTAAAATATATAAAAATTTATGTTTATATATTTGTAATTCAATATAATCTAACAAGACAATCTAATTTTTGTTGACCACGAAAATTACCAAATGACGGACATTCAATACGATTCATATCAATATCTTCGGTTGGATTCATCACATCATGTACATTGTTGGGATTATTATGTGCTAATTTTACAAAACGTGAAACATTAGATTGGTAGTCACAAATACATATATTTGAATTCAATAAAATATCTACACCAATAAGCATATCAAGGGTATGTTTATACATTTCGTCAGGGTTCAGTTCTGTGACTATTTTGCTGGTTGTTTGGAGTTTTTCACGATAAGAAGGTTCAAAAATAACCATTCCATTCATGTTTGGGTCACATATTGTGATTGGTTTAATATTTAATTTGTGTGTTTGAATATATTCTTCCAGTTCCATGTAAGCCCGATAATCATCTGTCTGTAAAAATACAGTGTGACAATCTGGGTTGATTTGTAGCAATAAATCCATGTATTTTTCAACCGGAATGTAGATACTTTCGCCTATTAATTTGTCTCCACGGCGAATGAATATGGAATCGTATGCGCTCTTTTGTAAATGAAAAATCTGTTTTACTTTTTCAATTTCAGACAATACTGTGTCATTATAAACATAAATTTCTTTGATAATATTCACATATTCATATAACGGAAAGTCACCCGCAGTTTGGTAATGTTTTATGTATTTTACAGGATGATAATTATTACCTTTCAATTCAAAATGTTTAAAGTAATCAGTCCAGCCGTCTTTGTATTTGAACAACCAATGGGTCGAATCTATCTGAAATGAAATATTATGTTTTTTACAAAATAACAAGTGATTTAGTGTGAAATGAAACATGGAGTAAAACCCACCGCTTTTATCTAGTATAGAAACAATCATAATATAATAAGAAATATAATATTTTTAGATTGTTATATTTTATAAACTTACATATTTATAAATTAGATCTGTATCTCCGTCTACTTTACAAATACGTTGATATGAAATATCAAATAATATAGATTCTATTTCACTAAGACTCGTATTATATCTTTGTTTCCACTGTTCATAATCTTCGATACAAACAACAGGTTTACAACGTTTCAATGTTTCAATTGCTCCTAATAACGCAAATTTTTCATATCCCTCAATATCTAAATGTATCAAATTACATTCTTTCAAATTTAAATCATCGATACGTAATGTTGGAATATTTCCAATACTATCAATGTCTACATGCGAACCTCCGTGACCTAATGTAGCGTATGTGTTATTTAATTTTTGACATTTATGTTCATCACCCAAAAATGCTTGAAATTTATAAACGTTTGGCGACATAACATTCAAATTTAGACATAAAAAATTTAATGGGTCGGGCTCAAATGTATATACAGTATTAAATAATTGTGAATATCTTTTTACATAAAATCCGGCATTACCACCTGCTTGGACAATTACGTTTTTTGTCTCGACATATTTTGAAACATTGTCTGGGATATCTTGGAATTTATTCATTAGGTTAAAACATGTACTGTCTGTATGAGCATATTCACTTGTAATTTCCTGAGAGCCATCTTTTTTAGGCCAATAAAACCCTTTATGAAGTACAATATCGTTTTTCATTATTAATATATTATAAAATATTTTATCTTTAATATGATATTATCTTAAATATCATATTGTATATTTATCCTTTGTAAAATTTATAAAATTTCGAACCGTCTGCGTTTCCTTCGTGATGATATCCTGAAATATCTTCTTTACTATATTCATATGTAAATTGTTTACCATTTGAAAGTTTATGTATAAATTCTACCAATGACAAATTATCATCTCCCACAAGATTAAAGGTTTCATTACCAATTGGCATATGATTTATTATAAAAATAATACGTTTGGCCATTTCTTGAATATCTAACCATCTTTTTGATGTTTTATTGCTTAATATAAAATGTGGTATGTCTTCGGTATCAAATTTGTGTTGTATTATCGACGGAAAACGTTCTTTTTGGCAGTAGGGGCCATAAGTATTGAGTAAACGTATTGAGACAGATGAAATACCGTAACTATGATAATATGCGGATAACATATGTTCACAAGCAACTTTGGAAGCTCCATACATGTTATATGATTTTAACATATCATTCTCATTTGAATTGTCAGTAGCATAACCGTATACTTCACAGCTACTTAAATAAATAATATTTTTAATGTTATTTCTTCTGGCATATTCTAACATATGAAATGTCAATGTAATATTATCATTAAACGCACTTTCAGGGTTTTTAATACATGATTTTGACGACGGATTACCACCGGCATGAATTATAAAATCGTAATGACAATCATGACTCAAATCATATATCCTATGAATTTGTTCTGGAATATTTTCATCATTCTTATTTATCAAACATGTAATATCCCAAACTTCTCCTCGTATCATTTCATTTATTATATTTATTCCTACAAAACCATTACCACCAGTTATTAATACTTTCATATGGTTATTAATTCGCTACAAATGTTTATATTATATTTTATAAAAAATAAATTAAAAAAACATCATTATATAATAATACAATGAGGAAAAAAATATGGTATGCGCCGAATCAAAAAGAAGCCTATGGTGATAGAGAAATAGCGGCTGTAAATGATTGTTTACACAAGGGATGGTTGTCTGGATTTGGGCCAACATCGGTAGAATTTGAAGAAAAGGTATCCAAGTTATTTGGAAAACAATATGGTCTTTTCGTAAATAGTGGTTCATCCGCGATTTTGCTGGGATTATGTGCGTTAGATTTGCCAAAGGACAGTGAAGTGATTACACCAGCGTGTACGTTCTCAACAACCATTGCACCCATCATTCAATCGGGTTTAAAACCCATTTTTTGTGATGTTGAAAAAGGAACTTATGTACCCACCGTAGACCAAATATGCGAAAAATTAACCGAAAATACACGGTTAATTTTATTACCAAATTTAATTGGTTCTAAGCCGGATTGGAAAACAATTCGTGAACGAATTCCGAAAAATGTGATTCTTTTTGAAGATTCGGCTGATACCATTACATGTACGGAAGAAACAGATATTTCGATCACCAGTTTTTATTCAAGTCATTTAATTACAGCAGCCGGTTCAGGTGGAATGTTAATGCTTAATGACAAAAGTTTGTTGAAACGTGCGACAATGTTTCGAGATTGGGGTAGAATTGGCGACAATTCCGAAGATGTTAAAACACGTTTTGATTATAAAATAGACGACATTGAATATGATTATAAATTCTTATACGGTGCGGTAGGATATAATATGAAATCGAGCGAAATGAACGCAGCATTTGGTCTTGTACAAGTATCGCGGTTAGATGAAATAAGAGAAAAACGTAAAATGATTTTTAATAGATATCTAGAAAATTTAAATGGTGTAGATGAGTTGGTCATGCCAATTAATACGTTTGACAGTGATTGGTTAGCAATACCATTTATGTATAAAAATAGATTGAAATTACTAACATTTTTAGAAGAGAATAACATACAAACCAGAGTATGTTTTGCTGGAAATGTCACAAGACATCCTGCGTATAGAGAGTTTTTCACCGTTTTTCCGAATTCAGACCAAATTATGGCCGAAGGATTTTTATTGGGTGCACATCATGGAATGACAATAGATGATGTGGATTATGTATGTGATAAGATCAAAGAATTTGTACAAACTCCTCTAGAGTTAGGTTGGGACCAAACACCCTAGGTATTCTCTAGTAAACGTTGTATTTCATCATCGTCCTCTTTATATCTCATATATCTTATATGTTTCAAATAATATTCTTTACCATTGGGGTCATCTATAATAACAAATTTGTATTTCAATGACGGATAATGTTTTTCAATAGCCATTTTCAGGTCGATAATATCATTGTCTGTTTTATTCCAAGAGGTCAAAATAAATGTAATGAAATTGTTGGGATCGGAAAGATAAGAACGAAAGTTATGAATACGTTTATTGTATCTCTCTTTAAAATGAAAGAAATTATTATTAACATAATGATTTATTCCTTCTGGCCAATTTTGTTGTATATATAAATCAGCATGACCTGGACTTTCGTGATTGAATATAAAATTGTATTTGTTATTGTATATTAAATATTCATCTTCTTTTACTTCTTTAATCATTTCGATATAATTTTCATCGTGAAAATATTTGAAATCATCATTTAAACAATCTATAATTCCTTTATAGTTTGTTACCATTTCATCGAAAGGACATGTTTTATATCCTTCATTTTTTTGTTTTCTTATACCTACTTTAACTCCCCAAACGGCGCTATGACAATTCCAACCTAACGATATACCTATTTCATTCATTATATAATCTTGAATCTTTTTTTTTGCGCTAAATAACAACATTTTAAATGTCCAAAAGTTTATATAATTATGGAAAGAATATTGGAATTGTCATTTAAACATAAAATTGCTCATATTGGAAGCAGTTTAACAGTATTACCCATATTACAAAAAATATATAACGAAAAAAATGAAGAAGATGTGATTGTATTATCGTGCGGACATGCGGGTTTAGCTCAATACGTTTTAATAGAAGAAAAAAGTAATGGTTCGATAAGTGCTGAAGAACTATATACTACTATGGGCCTTCATCCGAAAAGAGATGTAAATAGAGGTATTTATGTATCAACAGGATCATTGGGTTGCGGAATTTTAGTAGCAGTTGGATTATCCCTCGCAAATAAAAATAGAAATGTTTATTGTGTTTTATCAGATGGTGAATGTGCGGAAGGTTCTGTATGGGAAGCATTGACTTTTATAAGGAATAAAAACATAGGCAACTTGTCAATTCATGTAAATATAAATGGTTTTTCAGCATATGAATCAATTGAACGTACTTATTTAGAAGAAAGATTAAAAATTTTTTTACCGAATATCAATGTACATCAAACACAAAATCCAAAATATTTGGGTGGGCTTAATGCCCATTATCATATAATGAAAGATATTGGAGAAATTAAAAAAATAATAGAAGAATAATTGTTAGTTACGTTTTAAATTTAAATAACAAGGATTTTCGTTTTTAATAAAGTCATTAAACATATCCAATGTAAAAACGTCTGGTTTGTATATTTTGATGTTTTGGAAACAATTTGTGACGACATTCACATCATCTTCGGACCAATGTGTGTGTCCACAGTGGATATAATCTTTATCTCTACCACTACCAACTAATTTTATATTTAATTTTTCATAATTAACATAATTTCGTATCATTTCAAACGGTCTGTATAAAAGGAAAGGTGTAATAGTATAGCAAATCGGTAAAAATCCTTCATAACAAAATCCAACGGCAACACCAATCATTAAAGATTCAGATGAACCTACATTGTAGAAACGGTCAGGAAATGAATTCATAATTTTGTCTAAAACACCGTAACCTATGTCTGCAGTTATTAAAACTATTTTATCATTTGTTTCCATTTCTTTGAATAATAATTCAGCAAACAAATTTCGCATATTTATAATTATATGTACTAAATTAAAATACAATTATAAACTAATAATAACATAAATACTATTCAATTTACACTTTATATGAATCAAAAAAATATTTTGATTTATCCCCACTATCATTTTGATATTGGTAATGGAGGAATGACTGTGACATACTATCTGGCAAATCAGCTTGAAAAATATGGACAAACTGTCAGAATTCACCCATGTAGAGGAGCGGTTGAAAACGACATATTTAGTAAATATTATTATGACGATTTTCCAATAGATGATAATTGTGTTGTGATATACTGCGAAGGAGTAACAGGAAATCCACTAAACGCGAAAAATGTTGTTCGCTGGATGTTAAGTAGACTTGGACAAAATGTACCATACAATATGGTTGAAGATTGGGGTAAAAATGAACTTGTGTATTTTTTTTGTTCTGAAAAGATGATTAATGATAATCCTGAAAAAATAAATACTATATTTAAATTTTTGCCAATATTATACAATAATCCAATACTTTGCGTTAATGAAGGAACCACACACAAAAATCGATGTTGTCATGTAACACGTAAACACTTTATACACGAAAATGGTTATACACCAATACATCCACCAGATTCTTATCACATAGCACATACCCATACACAAATTGAACTTGTTAGTATTTTCAATAGTCATGAAATGTGTATATCGTACGACCCAATTTCGTTTATCAGCATGATAGCAGCAATGTGTGGTTGTATATCAGTCGTATATCCAATCGATGGTATGGACGAATTACAATGGATGAAATTGGGTGCTACAAAAGAGTATATTGAATCAAAAAATATAAACAAATATTATGGCATTGCTTATGGTCTTGAAAATGTTGAATGGGCAAAAAGTACGATTCATTTAGCGAAGAAACAATGGGAAGATATTGTTGAATTCAATATCAATAAATACTTACCGAAATTGATTGAAGATATCAATCAATTTGATAAAAATGAAAACACGATACAAAATGTATATTACAATGCCTAATTATTGTTTCGATAATTATGGTAGAGTCAAACAACTCCGGTCTTCGACCTTCGTTGTTAGTAATTTTTCCGATACCAAAGGTGTGCGGAAAATCTACAAACAAACATGAATTATATGATAAAATACAAAGTATAATTATGAATAATATATTTACAGTACGAAAAACGTGTATTTTTTGTGACACAAATTTAATCTCTATTCTGGGTTAGGTTGCCTCAACAGCCCTTTGGGATGTAAGGTGTGAGACACCTATGGTGTCTCTTACCCTAGGGTCAGAGCCCCAAAGGGGCTCAACCTTACAGCCCAAAGGGCTGTTGAGGCAACCTAACCCAGAATAGAGATTAATAATTTGGTCTGAAATCTGTATACATTAACCAATGAGGCAATGGTTTATGCAAAAATGGGAAATAAATCACGGTACCATAATTAAAAAATCCTGCAATATAACTGAACGAACTTACAGAAGTTACTAATATGTCTGCCGCAGCTAATCCAACAAAAGTTGAACAAATATCTTCATCAATATGTAATTGTGTATCCTCATTTATATAACAGTCGAAGTTCGAACGTATATTTGTTTGTGAATATATATGAAATTGTAAGTCAATACCTTTATTTTCATCACGTATTCTTTGTATAACTCCTAAAAAATATTCATCAGTATTATATCTATTATAATTATGAAATTGTTTTTGAGGTTCGTCTAGAATAGTTTCATCAACAGTGTTGGGCCTTCGGATATGAATAGCAATATTTTTTTTATTGTTTTTAAAATGATTTATATCTTTATTTCCCCAAAATATATTTCTTATCTTATTCAGTATATCTTGTGTGACAACTTCTTGTATTTTCCAGTCAAATTTAGACTTGATATTGCTATTATCCCATAGTGTTACTGTTTTTTGTATTTCTGGAGGCAAATCCTTCATATTTGTAAAATGTGATCTTATATTCATCAATTCTTCCAATCTTTCGATAAATGTTACATCATCACTGTAATTATGTTCTACTTGCTTTAATGGCGTATATATAAATTGTTGTCCGTACCTAATACAAAAAATGATGGCATAAATAATCGTTTGAAATTGACTACCAAAACCATCTGTATATGGACATATTGTTACCTTTTCAGGTTCTTTTTTTAAGGGTTTAAAGTTTAACATATTAGTTAGCATAAAAGATAAAAATATTATATAATATATTTTTATATTTTTTTTTATAAATAACATAAATATTTTGTGTATATTTTTACAATATGGATTCTACACAAATAGTTACCGGAACAAGCTTGCTTGTGGAGGAGTTTGTAGGAATCACGGTTTTATATTTTTATCATAAAAATATATAAAACGATATCTTTTTACATATTCAAAGGTAAATATGAATCAAAAAAGTACGATTCATTTAGCGAAGAAACAATGGGAAGATATTGTTGAATTCAATATCAATAAATACTTACCGAAATTGATTGAAGATATCAATCAATTTGATAAAAATGAAAACACAATACAAAATGTATATTACAATGCCTAATTATTGTTTCGATAAAAAGTATAAGGATGTAAAGTATGTAAACATAATACTATAATAATAATAAATATTATTATGTCATCATTTTTAAGATTATCGGATAATTTAGTTGTAGAAACACTTCATGGATCATGTATTTTATATGTGGAAAATTTGAAAATGTGTTTTACGGATTATTATTATTATGTTGTTAATCAAATTCGGTCTTTTATAAATGATTCAAATACAATTTTAGGATCTACAGAGGTTAATAACAAGATTAATATCATTTTTAATATTTCAGGGCATTTTATTGACACTTATGATTTTAAGAATGAAAATCGCACATTGATTGTTTATATTAATGAAGAACATACTCTTATTTCACGAGGTGCTTGGATGTACGATGATATAAATACTTATACGAAAATAATAAATCAAAACCATCCAGGAGGTGATGAATATTACAAGGTTGTTGTGCAAAACCAGAATTTCATAAATAAATCAGACATTGTTATTAATTATAGTGCGGTAAACCAAATTAATTTAAAAATTTCGAAGGATTTAAAGGACGTTTACAAAAAAATGATATTAATTCATCCGTTACTTTATCCTTATTATAATGAAATTGGTAATCGTAATATTCACTGCTTAACCACGTTTCTGTTTCCAGATAGAACACAAAAACGCATTGATTTTTTAAATAAAATTCGTGAAAATGGTATAAATCATATAAACGTAAATACGTGCAATACTTCTGAAGATTTTATTTCCTTGTATAAAAATACAAAAATACTGATTAATATACACCAAACGCATGAATTCCATGCTGTAGAAGAATTGAGAATTTTACCGGCATTGATGTGTGGTGTAATTGTGATATGTGAAGAAGGACCATTGAAAGAATACATCCCTTATCACAATTATATTGTTTGGACAACCAATGAAAATATGATTCAAACCATACGTGATGTGGAACAAAATTATCAACATTTACATAGCAAATTTTTTTCGGGAAGTCGTTTATCGAATTTATTGGAAATTATGGCGGAAGTAAATAAAAATGATATGTACGAAAAAATACAAAGTATATAGAAATTTATAATCTAATAAGTAATTATGAATATTGTTACGTTTACACCTTTACGCATTGAAAATGTTCATGAACGAAATATAGGTTATAAAACATTTAATAATGTATTTTTAACGGGTAGAAACTTGTTTTATCCAAATGTATTATTGTATCCTATAAAAAAAATAGAACCAGAATTATTTTCACCTTACGATGAAAAAATCATGTCGTTGAACAAAGATTCATTTTACGATAACAATACATTTACCGAAAAAATATTATGTACGGAAGGAGAACATGTAACAAAATATGTCAAAACTCCTGTATTTTTTTTTATTTATAATTTTGACAATTATTACCATTTTTTGTACGATACCATACCTTATCTACATACGTTCCTACATCTTAAAAAAACAATTCCCGAATTGAAATTATTGGTTAATTATCCAAATAAACAAAAGAAAGATTTTTATCCTTTTAATTTGGATATACTATATAAGTTGGTCAATCCTGACGATATATTCATTCATGAAGAAAACAATGTATATGAAACACTATATGTAAGTAATTCGCTAACTCACGGTGGGTTCTCCAATTCGCCACCTAGAAAAGAAATCTACGATTTATATTCACAAATGAAAGAAAAAATTATTATTAATCCATTTTATAATGATTATAATAACATTTATATATCCAGGAGAACCTGGATAAATAAGGATAATAGTAACATTGGTACCAATTATACCACTCGCAGAAAAATGATGAACGAAGACGCGCTTGTGGTTGAATTAGAATCTAGAGGAATTCGAGAAGTTTTCACAGAGAACCTGACCATTGACGAAAAAATACAGCTATTTTCACGCGCAAAAATAGTCATAGGGAGTATCGGTGGGGGCATGGCAAATCTGTTGTTCTCACCCTCCACAGTAAAATCTATTTGTTTGGTGACGCCTCATTTTTTAACTATTAACTATCGTTTTAAATTTTCGATGGAACATACGGATATTACTTATTTTGACGATGTTCGGACATATACGGAAGATAATGATATTCCCTTGTATTGTCGCATCAAAATGACCAAAGAAATACATAAAGACCGAATCGGGGAAATTTATGGGTTCGATTCGGTTTCAGGTAAGTATGAGATACAACTTTCTAGCAATGACGTGGCCGGCTTTAATAACGATATTGCGTTTGAAAGTATTGTAGCACATCCATCCGAATTTGATTTGTTAGATGAAGGTTTAAATAGTCCGTATGTAATTGATATATCCAAACTTATATATACTCTTGACGAAAATATCAAATATGGAAAAATATCACATTTTTAATTCAACTACCAATGAAACGTACATATTATATATACACGAAATATTTGAATTAATTCGACAACATCCTGAATATCAATATTATAAATATATCAATGGTGAACCTATTTTAATACATAATAAAATGGTTTTAAATACTGAATTTATATGTCATAGGATTAATACTGAAGAAGAATTGCGAAATATACCCACGATATTTGGTGTCGAATTGGATTTACGTGACGGAGATTACAAACAACTTCATTTACAACATGACCCGTATTTTCGCGGCGAATGTTTTGAGTCGTATTTAAAATCATACAATCATAAGACGATGATATTAAACATCAAATCCGAACGCATTGAACCGCTCTGTATAGAATTTATGGAAAAATACAGCATTCAATCTTATTTTTTTTTAGACACAAATTTACCTATGATACATTTATTGAACACAAAACATAATAATAACAATATTGCGTGTCGTTTTTCTGAATTTGAACCTATTGAAAGTTATAGATCAATAAAACATATGATTCAATGGGTATGGTGTGATTGTTTTACTTCACAACCACTTACGCGAGATATTTACGATGAAATAAAGAAAGACGGAACAAAAATATGTATTGTTTCTCCAGAATTACAAGGACGGTCACAAGAAATACAAAAATATCGTGATTATTTTGTTGAAAATAATATATTACCTGATGCGATTTGTTGTAAAATATATAATATCATTCATTGGATATAATTATTATACATCATCCGGTGTCTGCTCATTTTTAAATTGACGGAATTTTGTAAAAAATTGTTTACCATTGTATTTTTTAAATTCATCAATAGATACTAAATGAGATATTATATCTTCATCAGGGTCCAACTGAGAAATTTTATAGTCATTCAAATAGTATAATATTCCTGATAAATAACGTTCACTACATTCTGATTCATATCTTATTGTAATAACAACATCTTTTATTATTTCAAAAAAATCAGCAATCTTTGAAAAATGTAAAACAAAAGAACTACAACAACATAATGCTAATTTATGTATGGAATCTTGTAAACCTATTTTTTGTAAACCTATTTTTTGTAATATATCCTGACAAATTTTCGTTAAAAAAAGTTGTTGTTCCCATGGATGAAAACCTACATTCGCAAATATTGCAGCAGCCATAATTTTTTGTTGATTTAATACAACATCTAGATCTATTTTTTTTCTTATGATATAATTATCTTGAGTAAAAAATACATAATTAATGTTTTGTATATGGTTTTCCAGTAAATATGTAATTCCTACTTTATAGGCTCCTATTTCAAATTTACATGGTGTATTGTTTGTTAAAACAACAACATTTTCGTTATCAATGAATTTATTTCGAATATCGTCAAAATTATGTGAATTATTATCAACCAAAATAATCAATGCATTCGGATAAAAATTACAAATATTTTCTACATACATTGGGATAAATGATTCATAATTTCTGTAATATTTACAAGCAAGTATAAAACATGTGCGCAAAATTATTTCATTAGTTTCCAATTCATCCTAGACGGGTAATAAATTCATAATTATATATTATTATATAATATATTATATATATATATTATATATTGATGAAATTACGCATCCGGTGTCTGCTCAGTTTTTGATTGATGAAATTTTATAAAATATTGTTTTCCACCGTATTTTTTTAATTCATCAAAAGATAACGATTCATATGATATATCATCATCAATCTGATAAATTTTACTGTCATTCAAATAATATAATATTCCAGATAAATAACGTTCACTATCATTACTTTCAGGTCTGTTGACAATAATAATATCTTTTGTTATTTCAAAAAAATCACCAATCTTTGAAAAATGTAAAACAAAAGAATGACACCAACATAATGCTAATTTATGAATGGAATCTTGTAAACCTATTTTTTGTAATACGTGCTGAGAAGTTGGAGAATAAAAATTTTGTTGTGTCACAGGATTCAAATATAAAAACGCGAATAATGCCGACGCTGTAATTTGCTCTTGTTTTAACATATGTAAATTTAATTTATTCTTAAGAATATAATTGTCTTGAGTAAAAAAAACATAATCAATGTCTTGTATATGGTTATCCAGTAAATATGTTATACCAACTTTATAGGCTCCTATTTCAAATTTACATGGTATGTTGTTTGTTAAAATAACCACATTTTTATAATCAACTAATTGATTACGAACATCGTCAAAATAATGTGAATTATTATCAACCAAAACAATCAGTGCATCCGGATAAAAATTACAAATATTTTCTACATACATTGGGATCAACGTTTCATAATTTCTGTAATATTTACAAGCAAGTATAAAACATGCGCGTAAGCTTGTATAGTTTGGTCCCAACCTATATCCAGCTTCGCTATCTGATGAGTTTGAAATAGTAGTTTTTGTACCTCCTTGTTGATCAGATACATCCATTCAAATATACACTGAACATTGTATTCGAGATATTTTTAAGTTATTATGAATAAAAATAATATAATAAATATTTTATGTAATTTATTATACTATGATTCAGGGTGTAATATTTGATTTTGACAACACACTCTATGATTATGATGTAAATAATAAACGGGCTCTTGATACATTATTCAACGAGTTACATGAAAAATTATCTATTCCTCTACATAGTGTTAGCGGTGCTTATGATAAAATAAACAAAAACATAAAGGGGTCAAACAATCATTCTAATAAATTTAATAAAGCGATTTATGTGAAAAAGCTAATGGAATTATTTCATATACCACTGTCACATCTTGATTATTATCTACAAATTTATCATAATTCATTTTTTGAAGGACTTGTATTATATCCAGGTGTGGTCGATTTTTTGGCATTTCTAAAATCAAAAAATATTAAAATTGGCCTGATATCCAACAATCAATTCTATCAACAGTATAAAAAGCTACAAGAACTTAACATAATTTCTTATATTGATTGTATTCAGACCAGTGACGAATGTGGTAACGAAAAACCAGATGTAAATATGTTCTTAGAAATACAACATAAAATGGGTATTCCATTTGATAAAATGGCTTATATTGGTGATGATTATATTTGTGATATTGAACCGGCTTTGCGTCTCGGTATGTTCTCATTTTTATTCGAAGATAATACAGAAAAATATACATATTGTGAACAAAAATACATAAAATTCGGTAATTTTACTTCCATCCTCCAATTTTTTCAAGAATATTTCCTAACTGCGGACAACTTAGTTCGTCTTTCCAAATTTTTTGGACAATCGGAATTCAATGTTCAAGGACCGGGAGGAAACATATCTGTGAAATTAGGGGATTTACTGTTTATTAAATCATCAGGATTTATATTGGGTAATATGAGTTATGATGAAGGGTATTGTATTCTACATAATCCATCCTGTGTGACTATGGTAGAATCCAATATAAATAATGTGAAAACTGCCAAGATGTTTGGATGGAACCACCCGTCCATGGAAACATATTTTCACTCTTTTATGAAAAAATATACGGTACATCTCCATTTTACGCCATCCAATGTCTGGTTCTGTTCGAACGCGGTATTAGATATGACGGATTTTATCTACAACAACACCATCATCGATTATTTTACACCAGGTATAGAATTATCCCATGAAATTCACACACAGTATTCGGAGGATTGCGATATTTATTTTCTTAAAAATCACGGGGTAATTATTACTGCCGATACCATGGAAGAAATATATGTTTATTATGATTATTTATTCGAATATTTTTGTGGAAAAAACAACTCCGGACTGCGTCCTCTGTTGTTAGATGATTTTTCGACACCAACCTGCGGAGAGGTGTACGAAAAATCTTCAAATGGTTCAATGATTGGTTCTTCCGAAAAAATATTATGCGAAAATAATTGTAATACTATGTGTCATATGTTTGATGAAAAACGTGTTGTAAAATGTACAAATTTTGGTCATTTATATGATCAAATTAAAAACATGGTATTTTGTTTCCCTGACTTGGCGGTTTTTGTACAAAAAATGACCGTAATATATTCACTGGATCATAAATTTACGGAAGAATATGATGTTATATTCTACAATGAAAATGTATATGTATCTGCTGAAAATATTACAAAATGTTATTCATTAATTGAAATATTACAATCTTATATTGATTTATACTGTTACGTAAAACGTATGAATGATACTACGGAATTGATTTCTATTAAAAGTGATGTTTTAAAATTACAAACCATGGAGGAGGAAGTATTGCGTAGAAAATAATATATTATTCATTTTATCCGCTATCGCTACGGAAAAATCCTCCAAAATTATTATGATAAAATAATCATCGTGAAAATAGAAACAATTTCTTGGAAGTAGTCTAATATTAACAACGTAGGAAGAAGACCTGTGGAGTTTGTGCTTTCATCTTTGACTATGCCATTTAATTCAAAAAATATGTTTCCATTTTCCATATTATGAATATCATAATGTAACAATTTACCCATTATTTTATGAATTATTTTTTTATTTTTAATAAAAACCCTACACTTTAATTGAATAATATTATCAATTATTTCTTCATAAAAACGAATGACAACATCCGCATTTTCTTTTTGACTATCGATGTATTTATAATAATCTGTATTCCTTGATTCTATTTGTTGTATTACTCTTTCTATACTATGACCACGTTCATTCACATCACGCTCAATTTTCCATTTTTTGATTAATTCACGTTCAGTATCCATGAATACTTTGATATCGATAATATCATTCATTTTTTGATTATATAACGTATGTAACCCACATAATATAATATTATCTTTGGGTTCTATCAATTGTTTGTTAGTAAATTTGCCGGTTGAATGATCATAATCTACTTGATAAATGTCATTCCCAATTTTTAAATTATACACATCATTGGACATTAATTCCAAATGATTCGCATCGGGATGTAAATGTGTTATTGTTTGATAATTTTCATTTCCACGTTCCCATTTATGATAACGGTCTGTTTCGAGATTAATTACATTTGATTCGGAAAACAGTCCCTTTAAATGCTTCATGAGGGTCGTTTTACCAGAACCAGAATCGCCTGATATGGCGATGATATTACATTTGGATAGAATCAATTTATACTGAATATCCAAGGATTCATATGTAATAAAATTATACATCTGAACAAATTGGTACATCACTATACTAGCATGGTTATTGTAACTACAGTGTAAATGTGTTACATGTGTATATAAATCACGCAAATAGCGCAAAGATTTAAAATTTCGCGTGACAATTATGTCTTCATTTATCTTTTCCGAAATATCTTTGGTATACGGATTCAAATGATTGGATGAAAAATAGAGTTTATTTTCATCTATTAAATCTAAAAAATCGATGTTGTTTATAATACAATCGCTGCGTATGACAATATAATAATCATATCCGTCGGACAATAAATTGAGCCCCATCGATATTTTTTTGAAATAATTGACTGAATTACGGTATTCAGTGTTTTTATCGGATTCTAACAACAAAATATTTTGTATGGATGAAAGTTTTTCTTGCTTTAATAAATCGTAAATATTGTAATTTAAATATTCTGTTTCATTATTTTGTTCAATACTGGAACATATTGTAAAATTAACATCGTATTTTGCGTCTTTAAATAAGGATTTCATGTTATTTATCACTAAATCCAAACATCTCGGTAAACCACAAACCAAAACACATATTTTTGTTTTATTCATTTTGTATATTATTTACGATATGTTTGTATTATTTTTGAAATAATCAAACCAATATTCATATGTTTTGTAATCATTCGGTGTTCCCCAGCAAAGATAATTATCAACGTTTAATATTTTACATTTGTATCCCATATTTATTAAGGGTTCAATCATATTATCTACATAAAATTCTCCGTTGGTTCTCAATTCGTCATAATAAATTTTATTGAGGCCTTTTAAAAAAAAGGTTCCTTTTTTAAACAACATTGTCCCTATGATGGCATATTTATTTTCACAATCTTCAAATGGTTTTTTGATAGAAACACGCCGAATGTACTGGTTCTCATCCACATCCAACCATGCGTACATATGCGGATACAATTGACTCGTTGGATTGTTGGAAAAGGACCACACAATGATATCTACATCAGGGTCATTTACTAATTTAGTGTAAGCATCCATGTCGTAATACGCTCCATTATCACACGCTGAAATCATGACAGGTGATTCCAATGATTGTATTTTTTCCAATTTAAACGCCAGTTCACACGTACATGCTTGTCCTTCAGTAACATAATCAATGCCTATGAATTGTGATTCAGGATATCTAGATAAAAGGGTACGTTGTATATCATACGATTCCAAATGTTCGTTTTGACAAATAAATATTTTGTGGGTAGTGTGCGGTAAATCTCCGACTGCTTTCACAACCATAGGAATACCCTCAACTTCCAACAATGGTTTTGGTGTGGTATATCCCATAGAGAAAAACCGGCTACCAGCACCGGCCATTGGCAAAATGAGAGTGGTGTTTTGCCGGTCTTGAAATGTATGTTGGAAACTGCTATTACGATACAAAAAATAGTTGGACCACACCAGGTATTCTTCCAGATCCTTGGGTGTGCCCCATTGCAGCATTTTCTCTATTTCAAAAATACGGATTTTCAAATGGTCTTCACGCATCAATTGGTACACCATACTCACATAGAATTCATTATTAACATGAATGTTTTTATCTACCAATTCCTGGAAATATTTTTTGACAATTTTTCCCGATTTGAAATAATACGTTCCATTGGACGCATATTCATCCATTTTGTTCTCCGTAAACGGTTTTTTTTCTTGAATCGCGTCCATAAACAAATCAGTTTCTTTTATAAAAGCATAATTATCACTACCCAACATGTGCGGATGAAACCCGCGATAACATGCGATGGAGCCATCCGCATCATATCTGCGTATATCATTTAAAAAGGCTGTGTAATCCCATTTCGTACCATAATCACAGTATGATACAATAATTTCTTCATTGTCATCGATTAACGTTTGTGCTTGTAATACAGCATCTACGGGTCCTTTTCGGTTATTCACAGATACTTCATATATAGAACAATTTGGTACAATATTGGTGAGTATTTCTCGCATGTCCGTGGTTCTCAAATGTTCGTCATTACAAATAAATGTGAATTTATGTTCTCCAGGGAATAAATTGACAATGTGATGAATAATGTGTTTGTTTTCTATCATGATTAATGGTTTTGGAACGGTATATCCAGCCTCCTTGAACCGTTTACCGATACCTGACATGGGAATAATAATATGCATTATGGATATTATTAAGTTGAAAATATATATATATACTATTTTATTGTAAATATATATTGTTTATAATGGAGGTTTTTTCAACTGAGATAGCGGATAAAAATGATTCGTACAATATATTATTTATTATTGCTTTAAAATATTTCCGTAATTACGATACTTTTATCAAATATTATGTTGACAACATTCAAAAATTTTATCCCGATAGTTTTATTCTGATAATAGACAATAATTCAAATTATATTGCTGATATCCATACCATGTTCAATGGTTATGATAACGTCAAAATAATAACAAATACGAGTACAAAGAAAATGGATATTGGTGCTTATTTATTTGGTATTGACTATTTAGTTGAAAATAATTTGGTCAATACTTATGATTTTGTTGTTTTTTCTCAGGATACATATGTTTTAAAAAATAAATACGATTTCAATATTTTTATCGAAAATAATATAACAGCCGCAGCTGTTCATTCATTTCCGGTGGGCCCTGGTATGCTAAGTAAAGAAATGGTTGATAATTTACAATTAACGCACGTGCTTGATAAAATTACCTTATGTTGGTGTAACACATTTATTTTACATAAATCCAAAATTTTGGAATTAAGAAAAATGTTGTCCCCTATTGTAATATTCGATAAATCTACAACTCATTACGCAGAACGATTCTTATCTGGTATGTTATATATATTGAATAACAATAGTAATTTTGCACTAGATTATACAGATCAATGTACATATTTAAGAAAAGTTACAAACCCTGAAACATGTACTGAAAATAGATATTTTATAAAAATACTTCAAAATAAAGATGACAGGACACAAGATGCGGTTCCAACCTAATTCCTGAGAAGTTTGTTGATTTACCACATATCTTTGGTTTCGGAAATATAAACTATTCTAAGTTTGCAACAATAATTCCGAAATACTGTCCAAGTCCGTCATAAAATTAGGGTATTTTTCTTTGAAATCCTTCATTTTTATTGACATTGTTTCTTTCATGTTCTCCAACAATTCTTCAGTAACCTCTTCCCAATCGTTCACTATCAAACAAGGAAACGCATTGTATAATTTATCAAACGCGGTGTTGGTCCGTTTCACGATGGGAATTGCGTCCAAATAAATGGCCTCATAAAATCTGTGACAATCAATGCCTGCCCCAGGTGGGGACAATACATACCACGATTCATGGGTTTTTTCATAATTGATCCATACGGGCACTTTCCCACAATGTATGGATGGTTGCGTGGGAAATTCTTGTTTATTCAAATTTAATACGAAGGATTGTTCTCCCAATGTTTGTTCACATTGTGCGCGCGTTGGACCGGATGAAAAACACAACAAACAAAGGTATTTTTTCTCACGTGTTTGTTTTCCCTCTTCTACGAGGGTCTTTTGTGTAAAATGTTTGTGACCTGGACGTACTTCTTCGCCATCACGAATACCAATGGGCATATGATGTATCTGAGGATGGTCGTATTCATTGTTCATAAGATATATTTCTATGGCATGAGGTAAAATCGCCAAAACATACTCAAATGGTAATTTGGGTTCACACATGATATAAAATTGTAATTTTATATTTCGGGTTTGTAACATATGAATGACCGAAGCAAAAACTTGGTTGATGTTGGGTAAATATGCGGCATTTATAAACAATTTATCACCGTTTTTTAAATTATATAAACATTCCATGTCGATTTGCGCATGTTGTTCTCCTCCATCAATACGATTACAAATAGCGTAGTCACAATAAACACCAAAACCAAACGAAGAAAGGTGAAAATCGATCCGTTCTTTGAGAAATTGTTTTCGTGTATGATATCTTTCCATAGTAATATATTACTTCAACACAATATATTACTATTTATGTTTTTATCATAAATATTTTTTTATGATATTATTACCCAATCCGGATGAGGTGGGTGCCAAAATGGACAATAAATAATTGTTCCGTAATTTAATAGTCCCGCTACATAACTAAATGAACTTGCTGATGTCACTAATATGTCAGCAGCAGCCAATCCAACAAACGTTGAACAAATATCTTCGTCAATATGTAATTGAGTATCTTCGCTGATAAAACAGTCGAAACTTGCGCGCTTGTTGTTTTGTGAATATATGTGAAACTGTATCTCATTCCCACAGTATCTATTTCTTAAGGTATGAATGATTCTCAAAAAATATTCGTTGGTATTGTATCGTTGAAAATAACCAAATTGTTTTTTGTTCTCTTCCAGAATGGTTTCATCGTATTCATTGGGGCGTCTAATATGAATAGCAACATTTATTTTCCCATTTTTAAAGTAATCGCGTTCTTTGTTCCCCCAAAAAATATTGCGTATTCTATTCAATGCTTCCGGTGTCATAAATTCCTTCATATTTGCGTCCATTTTGTTTTTCAATTGAATTCCGTCATATAATTCAACCTTTTGTTGTTGTTCTTCGTTGAAATCCTCCATGGTTTTAAAATGAGGTCGTATATTTATTAAGTTCTCCAATTTTTCATTAAAATATGGGTCATTATCATAATTATGTTCTACATGCTTTAATGGTGTATATACAAATTCCTTTTTATCATTCAATGTAAAAATGATCGCATAGAGTAGAGTTTGAAATTGACTACCAAAACCATCTGGAATATAATGCGTAGTTACGTATTTAGTTGAATGAACAATGTCGGACATAAGTAATACATATACATAAAACATTTTTTTATATTTTTTATTTTCAAATTGTTGCGCCGTCATATAAATGTGAAGAAGGATATTTACCTATTATGGTACCTTGAACCACCAGATGTGGTTCAGCCCAATAAATATTCAAATCCAAATCTTTGAATACCGTATTCAGCCAAAAATCAACCGGTGAATTAATTTTATATGAAATGTTATTTACATGATTTATAATATTTGTAGCACATTTTTTACTGACAACATACGAATCAGTACAACGTGTTTCTTGTTTTTTATACACATTACAATTGGATTTTAATTCATGATTGTCAATATGTAAATTACATCCGTGACCTATAAAAAATGCGTCAAAATCACTTGGCAATTGTTTCATATAATCATTAAATAATTCAATGAAATTTGGATGAAAAATCGCGTCATCTTCTATTATAAGCGCACAATCGTATTTGTCCGAAATTTCTTTGTATGCGTACAAATGTGACAAAGTAATGGCTATTTGACAGGATTTATAACCTTCTTCGAAATTTTGTCTATCTTCTTTGGTTAATGTGTCTCGGTCATAATGTTCAATGAATTCATAATTTGTAATATGTAATTGTTGTAATTGTTGGATAATATCCCGTTTCCGGTTCTCCAATTTTTTGTAGTGAATCACAAATACTTTCATATACAATCAATGTATTCGATTATATTTATGTTGTTTTACACCCTTGAACATCTTTAATGGAACGCATGAGGGCGTTCCACTAGATGTCTCAAGGGCAATGTTACCGATAAATCAATTGAAAAGCACGGTCATCTTTGATAACCGTTCCAATTCAAATGTTCATCGGTGTATATGCGCTAACATTCAATGAGATACCGTTTCGCATATTCATATATTCCATTGTATTTTGGGTCATGCCAATTATCTGGTAAAATCGGTTTCATAATTTCATATAAATCATTGTAGGAAAACTTGCGACCACGTGTATTTCTCATTGTACATATATAATCCATTGCTGAACCCATATCAATAAATATACCTTTTGGATATTTTTGACGTAACGTTGAAATTAATACTTTGGCGCCCATTCCACACGAGGTAAATACCATGGGTTCTTCGTTTTCTCCAATAGCTTGAATGATTTTTTGTAATATATCCGTAAAATGTTGATCAAACCAATTTTGAAATGGAACAATAATCATTTCATCTGCGCGAAGTAAATCTCGTGATTTTTGTAATAATTGGTTACAAATAATTATTTTTTTACGCGTACAATTTTGTATAGATTTATACAGTTTTAATCTTCTGTTTATGATATCCGGCTCATCCAATTTATTAAAAATAAATGTATGATAATCCGCCCAAAGAATCTTTTCCTTATGTTCGACAATACTCGACCAGTAATCCATAACAGTTTTTGTTTCCCATGCTCCAATATAATTGTTACCTTCATGATTTACGATGTCTTTTAAACCTTCAGTCAGTCCACGTTGTAAGTTTTCCGTATAAGTATCGTAGTCACTGTTTGTATTTCCATATTTTCCATTAAAAACATCGCGATTAGCGCAAATCCATTCACCGTCCCCGTATTTTGAAAAACTAAATGGGGTATTGTTCTCTATAAATTCCACAAAGGTGTCAATTACATCGTATTCTGGATAATACATTTTTTTATTATTATTACACATATATTTTTATATTTTTATATTTTTTTATAAATAACATAAATATTTTGTGTATATTTTTACAATATGGATTCTACACAAATAGTTACCGGAGAACGTCTACAAAATGTAGCGGATGTTTACATTGGAACAACCTATTATTTTCAATACAATCCCATGATTACTCCGCAAACGGAAAAACAAAAACATTTGGGTGATTTTGATAACAAAGAACCTTATGATAATCACCGTATCGTATTTTGTTACGGAGATTTGATTACGGAATTTCATAAAATCATGGACTTATTCAAGAATCCTTTTGTTCTCATCACACATAATTCTGACATGAATATTGTGGATAATCCCACGGTACATGCCATATTAAATCATCCGAAACTCATACGATGGCATGGGCAAAATGTCGGACATCTTCACAGTAAATTATATTTCATTCCCATCGGTATCGCCAACCGTCAATGGCCACACGGCAACCTAGAAATGTTTGAATACATCTTTAAAAATTACGATTTGTCGGTTGTGAAGAAAAAATGGGCCTACATGAATTTCAAAATAGACACCAACAAGGAAAAACGTATGAAATGTTACGAGGCTTTGTTCAATAAAGTACAATATTTGTCGTTAACGTCCCCTATGGAAAATTTGCTTCGTATGATGGAATATCGTTACTGTATCTGTCCTGAAGGAAACGGACTGGACACACATCGATTATGGGAATGCTATTATTTGCAAGTAGTTCCGGTCATGTTAAAAACACCCTATTCACTGAATATTCAGAATCAGACAGGACTGCCCATGATTTTGCTTGATTCATGGTCCGATTTTTCCCATTCTGAAAAGGAAAGGAAGAATTATGAAACCGTCGATTTTACATCGATACAACATCATCTGAAATTGAAACATTATATCAAACAAATCATTGCGTAAAAGTATATATACATTATATGTGTGTATTTACCTATACATTATATGTTTGTCGCGCTGAGTTTCATCGGTAAATTACCCGAATATATTCTGGATTGTATTCACCAAATACGACTGTTTTATGATGGTGACATTGTTCTCATTTTGGATGATTTAAACTCACCCTATTTACCCGAATTGACTGGAAAATACAACATAAATATTGTAAAATATGATGAAGTTCAATCCCCAGAATTTATACATTGCTACAATCAAAATAAAGATAAATTCATGGTATTACCTTGGTTAAAAGGGCGCGAGTTGTTGTTCATCCGGTGTTTTGAACGGTTCTTCCTCTTGGGAAATGCCATGAAACAACGCAATTTAACTGACTGTTTTTTTATGGAACTCGACAATTTGATTTATGATGACCCACGTGTATGGTTATCCGAGTTTAAGAAATGGAAGATGTGTTTTATGTTTGATCATTATGACCGCGCTGCGTCGGGTGTCATGTATATTAAAGATTCCGCATCCATGGATGGACTATTAGAATACATGATTGAATTCATCAATCAATGGGAAGTAGACCCCGAAGTATGGTTGTCCGAAATGGCCATGTTATATGGGTATTATTTGTCATCCAGTGAACATAATGTTCAGTTTATGCCCACGTTTTGGTCTACTACTGATGTCCTTCATATATCTAACTTCAAAGAACAAAGTCCGGCGAAGTTTGAAGACTCAAGTTTTCCGTCCGTTCATTTCGATAAATACAACCAAACCATATTTGATGCTGCTGCGATAGGAATTATGTTATATGGGTTTGACACGGGAGATAAAGACAAACCAAGAGATATTGGTATTAAAAGTAAATATTCATTGATCGATTATACGCCATATAATCTTGTTTGGAAAGCAGACGAAAAAAATCGTCTCATTCCCTATTTTAATGTCGACGATAATTATATCAAAATCAACAATTTACATGTACATTGTAAAAATTTGGCTCAAGGATTATCTTTCCCAAGATAAAAAATATGTAATTATAATGTATATTTACATATTATTATGACATCTATTACAGATACAGTTATGAGTGGAGTGAATAACATTATGAATGTTTTTTCTTCATCTTCTGAAACTAGCAATCCGGAAAAAGAGGAGGAAAAAGAGAAAATGAAAACATCAGGTCTCGAAAAATCTCCTCCGGAGGAGATTGAAGCATTTTTCCGTAGCGACAGCGGAGAAAAATCTCCTAACTCCGGAGCAAGCTTGCTTGCGGAGGAGTTTATAACAGGCTCCTATAAAATTACCTTGTTGGGAAAAGACGGAGAACCTGTGGAAACTATCACACAGGAAGAAACATTCACTATCCATTTAGATGATTCCATACGAGTAGTTAAAAATAAAATAATCAAAATGTTGGATAAACACCCACTTTCATACAAGGAAATATACTTGTTCTCTCAAAACAAAATACGTTTGGTCAGAGAGCAAGGCTATCAACAACTAACTTCGAAGATGACCGAAGGTCATCGGAGAAGTTTGGATGTAACTTCTATTTATAAAAACATAACAAAAAATGGAGAACAACCATTAGACTATGCAAAAATGAAACAAGTGTGTAATTCACTCGATTTTCATGAAAAAGTGGTTCTCGATGAATCCAAAAAAACATATACTTTGGAGGAATTTACTGCCGTTCTTTCTGGCGCAGGAATGGACGATAAAGAACATACGGTCGATGTACCTATCGGACAACGATTTGAAAAATCATATCAGTGGCTTTTCTCTGCCAATCCTTATCATATCTCCATGGTTCTCCCAGATATTAAAAAGAATCCACTGTTCTCTTTTGATAATTCCATACTATTAAATTACAATATACATCATGAAATATTTGTATGTAGTGCGGAGAACGTTCTCGAATTTACAGAAAAACTGAACATTACAAATGAATATGTTCTCCAAATGTATTTTCCATTTCTATTCAAGGATGGTATTCGCAAGTTGGATGATTTGAAAGAGAAAAAACAAATGTTGTTGGATGAGTATAATAAAACCATCGACGAGAACACGTGGAAATTATACAAAACGGTAGATATGTTTTATCAGATTGACGACCAAGCTACCACTCCTCTTTTGTATTCATCCAACGGTATCAACTCATTTCGAATGGTTTTACACGCCGACTTTGCCAATATATTACCGTTGGATACTATCTTCAAACGCATACATGCTGTACCAAATATTCCTTTTATTAAATACAATCCCGGATTTAAACGGGAGAACATTTATCGGTTGTATAGCGATAAAATCGCTACCAATGGAAAGAAGATACCTACTTTATCCGCCACGGAAATATCAAAATTATCCAAAGAAACGGGGAGAACCGGACAAATCACGTTGATGATACAAGAAACGTATGAGAACCAATCACTACAAATATTCTTGAATTTTAACAAGGACGGTAAAATAATGATGAAATGTGGTCTGAATAAACCGATCGCAACGCAATCCATTTTCCCGTTGATTCAACAAACCATACAACCCATTTTGGAAAAATTAAACGCATTTTTGTTTGAAACCGGATACCAAATACGTATTCCCGAACATTACGAAATCGGAGGATATATGGAGAACCGTATCATTGAAATAGAACAAATTCAATACGTTTCTAGTATACAAATTTCTAAAAAGATGGACATTAAAAAATACAAAGGTTGTCTCTCCAGCGTCTTTGATATAGTTGAGACCGATGTTTCTTCGGAAAAAGGGGGGAAACTCACGTTCAAACGTGTAGAAAATTATCAAGATATGGACCCTATTTCACTGGCCATCAGTCAAACGTATTCCAAGACACGCGAAATCGAAGATGTGATTACCGTATTAAAAGAGGATTTCAAATTAACAGAGGACCAGGCGAGAGAACGAACTGTGAAGTTTTTTGGAGAACATACTATGCTTCAGGGTAAATTGGTCGATAATACCGGGTTTCCCATAACAATGACCGTCAATCCATCCAATAACATGTTAACAATGACGGTTGATCAAATTGCGTCTCTGGAATATGTGGATGTACTGAAAATTTATTTGGACAGCATGGTGCGTATTTTTCAAGAACCTACTTCCATTCCGGCCATTGGTACTTTTATTACTCAGTGTAAGAAATCGATAAATTATAAAAACGTGGACAAGTCTCATATTGATAATATTGTAGCGACAGATACCGCCTATATTGCCAAAGTCGCACAACCTATTTTGTTTGTAGGAGACGATTCTGATTTCTTTGCGGAAGCCGTTACGAATCGCGAAGAAGAAGAAGACGAGGGTCTGGAGGATGAAGAAGTAAATGAATCCGATTTTGATTTCGAAGACGACGCCCCAAAGACGTCACAAGAAGTAAAACAAAAAAAAACGTCCAAAAGTGATTCAGAAGACTCGGACAATGAATCCATGTTTGGTATGGATGTCGAAGGAGGAAAAGGTGGCGGTGATGATGGAGACGATGAAGACGAGAACCTAGAAATAATTGTAGAAGGAAAATCTCTTAAAAACCCCAATCCATTTCAAGAAAAAATCGAAAAATATGATCCGGTTATCGTACTTAAAAAAGAAAAAGGACAATACAATCCTTATTCCAAATCTTGTCCTCCCGCAGTCATGCGACAACCAGTATTACTCACGAATTCCGAAAAAGAACGCATTGATAGTGCTCATCCTGAATCTTATAGTAGTGCGTTGAAGTACGGGTCAGACCCCGACCCGGAAAAACAATTTTGGTATATTTGCCCACGATACTGGTCTCTCAAGGAAAACACCAGTTTAACGCAAGAAGAAGTCGATGAAATCTTGAAAACGAATCCCCAGGCGATCATACCGTCCAAATCAAAGGTGGTGCCCAAAGGCGCGTTCATTTACGAATTCAATGCTCCCAAAGAACACGTGGATGAAAAGGGCAATTATATTACTCATTATCCCGGATTAATGACCGGAAAACATCCCGACGGGTTCTCGCTTCCATGTTGTTTTAAACGCCAGCAAGCAATCGAAAAAGACCTAAATTCTACAAAAATCACCCAAAAAATAAACGTTTATGTGATGAGCGCCAATAGCCGTCCATTATCCGACAATCGATTTGGGTTTTTGCCAGAACCGCTCCAACGTTTTTTGAAGACAGACAACAATAAATGTGTAGAGAAAACCAATTCGGCCCTGATTAAAGCAAACACTAGTTGTATTTTGCGTTATGGTGTGGAAGCGTCTGAATCCCAGTCTTTTATAGGATGTGTTGCGGATCTCTATGCGGAATTACATAGTGTGAAAAAACCGACCATCTCGGAAATGCGCAAAATTATCTCGGAATCCATCACCCTGGATATGTTTTTACAATATCACAATGGTTCTCTCGTGGCCATTTTTAGACCGGCGAATGTACCCGCAGATACTGACCCCAAAAATCCCAAATACGCGGATTCTTGGTTTGCCAAAGAGATTGCCAGCGGTGGAAGTGAGGAAGAACTCGCGTTTTTGAAAGAAACGGTTGCCTCATATGAAGCTTTCATAAAATATCTATTGGACGAAACCACTTATATTGACCACACCTATTTGTGGGACATTGTTACTCAACCCAACCCCAAATTGATACCCAACGGAATGAATATGGTGATTCTTATGTTGCCCAAACCAAATCAGGTGGAGATTTTGTGTCCCACCAGCGCTTATTCACCCAAATTGTTTGATGCGTCCCGGGGTACGTGGATACTGTTCAAAGATGGTGATTTTTATGAACCTATTTATGTGTTTGAAAACAAGAAAAAAGTTGTGATTCACCGGTTGTTTCATTCAGGTGTAAAATCGTTGGATAGTAAAATGGAGAACCTCATTCAAATGGTGGAAAAAGCAGTAACGTCGCAATGCCGACCTCAATCCAGCCTGCCCAATGTGTATGAATTTAAACGTAACATATCAGCGACTGAAATGTATGTAGTTCTTAGCAGATATAATTATATAATTCACCTACAGGTCATGAACTATCAATCCAAGATAGTGGGTTTCGTTACTTCTTACGCCAAAACAAAAGGAGAATCTACTCGTTTCTTTGTACCATGTGCTCCATCAACTCTCTTGGACAATCTAGATTTGATTCTCATGGACCAAGTAAAAGATTGGAAGGATTACAAAACTACCATTCAGGAATTCAATCAATTGTATGTAAAAACCGAGGGTAAAATCAAATGTTCTCCCAAAACAAAAATCGTAGATGACGACAAAATCATTGGAATATTGACCGAAACCGAACAATATGTGAAAATTTCTCCGGCCATGGAAAATACCCCCGACGAACTCCAAGAAATGGAAAGCATGGATTATTTGGAAGCGGACAAAGTCATTGTGGGAAGCGTGGCGCCCAACAATAAACGTGTGAGAACCATACGTAATATTCACATGGAAAGCCGTTTTTATCGCATTTTCCGCACCACGGTACGCGAACTATTGAGTCAATATGAGAACCGGTTTTACAAATTACAAATTATGGACATGCTGGAGAACCTTACCTATTCTTATTCACAAAAAATGGGGAAAATTGAGGCATTTTTGCGGAAAGTGGTGGGTGATTCGGTTGCTTTTCAACGTATGAAAGAAGATGATATTGATTATTTGGATAATGATACGAATTTTACGAATTATACCCAATGCATCAAATGTGAACGCAATGTATGTAAAAAAGGGGACGACGGGGTGTGTCATCTTCATTTTCCTAGAGAAAATCTGGTCATGGGTATGCGTAACGATGAATTGTATTATGCGCGTTTGTCCGACGAATTGTTGCGTTTTCACCGTGTTCGTCTGTTTATGTTGGAACCCATGCACTATTTGAACTTGACCAACATTGATTACCAAATCAATGACGACGAAATTTTGTTGTTGGAAACTTTTTTGAAATCGGAGAATTTTTCTGATTTGAGGTTGTTTAATTTTAATGAATATTTGCGGCAAATACCTTACGATATTGCGGGGTACCAAGGTTTACCGTAATTATACGAGTGAAAACAAACAATCCATTGATTTCGCTTTGCGATGTGGTCCCAACCTAACTCCAGAGGAGTTTGAATGACGAGATAATGGTGATATTGAGTCACCTAATAAATTTATGTTATCACAACTTTGAATTTTTCTGTGAACAATTATATTTGTTTTTTCCGATGTTATTCGATATTTATCATGTGTTATTTCTGTATTGTACATAATAAATTTTTGTTTTTTATATACAATAGGTTTTATTTTGGATTTGAAACATGAGAAGCATTTTCCCATTATTATGATTTTAAGGAGCGACGCTGAGTAAAGTTTCGAAATATTTATGATGTTGGAACATGACAATATATTTATGTATCAATTTTACACCTTTTTGTTCAGTCTACTTCATCAATCTGTGGTTCGTTACTGGATGACATATTGGAAAAATCGGGCATGTCTCCATTCTTTTCTCCTTCCTTTGCCATTTCATTCACCATCTTCTGTAATTCCTCCTTGCTTACATCCGCGCCACCTGGGTTTACTTTCTCCATAATCTCACCAAAAATCGTCTCTAGTTCCCGACGGTAATCTTGGTAAATTTCAATGTCCTCTACCTTACGGTTGGCAAGCTTGTTCTCCAGCTCCTCAATCTTCTCATTGAATCGCTTCTTGTCCTCTTCTTCCACCTTCTCTTTGATGTCATCACCGTTGATCTTCTCCTTGGTAGTATGTATGTAGGTCTCCAACTCGCATTTACAGTTGATGGCTTCCGTGATCTTACGGTCTTCTTCCTTGAATTTCTCCGCATCATTCACCATGCGTTCAATATCCTCCGGATTCAGGCGACCCTTGTCGTTTTTAATCGCAATCTTGTTGGACTTGCCCGTCGATTTTTCACAGGCTGACACGTTCAAAATACCGTTGGCGTCCAAATCAAACGACACCTCAATCTGGGGCTGACCACGGGGCATCTGTGGCAAACCGTCCAATTGGAACGAACCCAAGAGCGTGTTGTCCTTGGTCAATGCGCGCTCACCCTCGTAGACTTGAATCAACACTCCGGGTTGGTTGTCGGCATACGTGGAAAATGTCTGCGACTTCTTGGTGGGAATCGTGGTGTTGCGGGGAATGAGCTTGGTCATGACGCCACCCGCCGTCTCCAGGCCCATACTCAAGGGACACACATCCAACAAGAGCAAATCCTGAATCTGCTCGTCGGAATTACCAGTCAACAGTGCGGCTTGGACAGCCGCACCATAAGCCACACACTCATCGGGGTTGATAGATTTACATAATTCCTTACCGTTGAAATACTCGGACAAGAGCTGTTGGATACGAGGAATACGTGTCGTACCACCCACCAACACAATTTCGTGGATGCGGTCCTTGGAAATCTTGGAATCCACAATCACTTGGTCCAAGAAAACCATGGTCTTTTTGCACAAATCGTCGCACAAGTTCTCGAATTTGGCACGGGTAATGGTGGAACTGAAATCGACACCGTCAAAGAGACTGTCAATTTCAATGTTGGCCACGTTCGCCGACGACAATGTGCGTTTGGCACTCTCACATGCGGTACGGAGACGACGCACAGCACGTTTGTTCTCCGTCAAATCTTTCTTGTGCTTGCGTTTGAATTCCTCGGTGAAATAATCCAACAATTTGTTGTCGAAATCGGACCCGCCCAAAAACGTATCACCTGCGGTAGCCTTGACTTCGAACACCGACTCCTCGATGGTAAGAACAGAGAAATCTGTGGTACCGCCGCCAATGTCGGCAATAAGGATGTTGCGCTCCCCCTTGGCCTTTTTGTCTAGACCGTAGGCAATGGCTGCGGCGGTAGGTTCATTGATGATACGGAGTACATTGAGACCGGCAATCGCACCGGCATCCTTGGTCGCCTGGCGCTGTGAATCGTTGAAATAAGCGGGTACGGTAATGACGGCGTCTTTTACCTCCTCTCCCAAATAGGCCTCGGCAATCTCCTTCATTTTACTGAGAACCATGGAGCCAATCTCTTCCGCGGAAAACTCTTTGGTCTCGTTGCGGAATTCTACCTCAATCATGGGTTTGTTGCTTTTATTGATGACTTTATACGAAAGATGCTTCAAACTGTCTTGAACTTGGGAGTCATTGTAATTCTTGCCAATCAGACGCTTGGCATCGAATACTGTATTGGATGGATTGGAAGCGATGCCGGACTTGGCCGCATCTCCTATCAAACGCTCATCGGCAGTAAAAGAAACAAAAGAGGGCGTAATTCGATTACCGCATTCATTGGCAATAATTTCGACTTTTCCATTTTGCCAAACACCGACGCAACTATTCACAGTTCCAAGATCAATTCCAATTGCTGAAGGCATGATATCAGAGTATATCATATTATGCATTGTATTTTTAAATAGATTTTTTTATTTAATTATTAGTAAGTACCATAATAAACTTCGGTAATATGAAAAAAGTGTCGCAAAAATTACTAATAAGTCAGGAGAAGTTTGTATGCTCAAGGTTTTACATTAGTAACCTGAAATATTTAAAGAATAGACGGCTCCTGATGTTAATAATATATATGCAGTGCTACTGTTTGATGATATATTAAACCCATATATAATACCCGATAAGCCCGTAGTAACTGTTGTCCAACTTGTGCCATTGTTAGTAGAATAATATAAGTTCATATTTGATGCACCAGCAGCCCATATACGTGTTCCAGCAGAATTATACCAAAGCCCCCTTATATTTGTGATAAAACCTATTGCTATAGAACTTACGGCGGATCCATAACTAGTACCTGAATTCGAAGAATAAAACCCGTTATTACTAGAATTTATATAATACCAATTAGTTGAACCATTACTTGTTATAAACCACACTTGGGCAGGAAGTGTTGTTCCTGTTGTTTCTGTTGTTGTTGTTATTGACATAATAGCAATTGGAGTATTTAAATTTTGACTCGCATATACGAGTCCTGACGAATAAAGCATAGCACAACTGTTACGACCAAGGATGCCGCCGATTGCACCTGACCATGTAGTACCGAAATTATCTGATCTATAATTTTGTAAACCTGCCCCGCCACTTCCACCGCAAAACATGCGAGAACCATCACTCGAAATACATACCGATTGAAACCACCTACCACCATTATTTGATGTGACATTTGCTTTAGGTATTGTCCAAGTTACTCCAAAATTAGTTGATTGATAAATGCTACACGCTGGGATTCCTGTACTTACTGCTAATTGATATTGCCCACTACTACTCATTGTAATTGCGTACATATTAGTCGTAGATGTATATGTGTTGAACGAAACACCATAATTACTTGAGTAGTAAATTTTAAGATTACAACAAAAACTCACATATTGACCAGTTGAACTACAAGCGATAGAATATCCAGGTCTTGTTGATCCTCCTGACGGAAAACTCCATGCTACAGCATAAGTACCCAATAATACAGGAGACGGAGCCCCAGAACTAGTCGTAACACCTGCTGATGCCGAATTCGTCGACTGATAATTTAATGCGTTCACCGGGAAACAAGTAAATGTGTATGTTGTACTGCTCGCCATCAATGTATACGCTTGAGTAATCGTATTTGTTCCGGTAAATGTTGTTCCACTTGCTGGACTGGCGGTTCCACCTGAATAATTAATTAACACATTACTGAATGTACCCGTATCTGTGAGTGTAGTTCCACTAGAACTCGTACTCGCAAATGTAGGAGCATTGCAACTGGCCCAGGTACATACCGATACGGAAGCGAAATTGGTTGTAGTACTGTAATACGAGAGTTGATTGACTGGACAAGCATAATAGATAATTTGTTGATTTATACTGTAAAGACTGGGCGATGTATAAGGGGATACCGTGCTTGTATCAATCTGACTACCCAGAGTGGTTTGGATAGACAAACTGGTGAAGGTACCTCCAGAGTACGTAAAACTCATGGCATTTTGACTGGAACCAGCACCATTGTAAGTCAATGTGGGTGCCGACGCCCAGGTACATACCGATACGGAAGCATAGTTGGTTGTAGTACTGTAATACGAGAGTTGATTGACTGGACAAGCATAATAGGTAATTTGTTGATTTATACTGTAAAGACTGGGCGATGTATAAGGGGATACCGTGCTTGTATCAATCTGACTACCCAGAGTGGTTTGGATAGACAAACTAGAAAACGTACCTCCAGAGTACGTAAAACTGATGGCATTTTGACTGGAACCAGCACCATTGTAAGTCAATGTGGGTGCCGACGCCCAGGTACATACCGATACGGACGTTGATGAAGCAGTTACGTTCGTTCCTGTACCTGCTGCGGTTAATCCACCATAATTGTCCCCATTGATCGCAAACACATAATACGTATTTTGAGTATTTGGTCCGAAAGAACCACCTGTATAAGGCGACACAGTGGTCGTCGCAATGAATGTACCACTTGGAAATTGTACTGATAAATTCGTATATGAACCACCTGTAAAAGTAAAACTAATGGCACTGGTGCTTGACCCGGCACCATTGTAAGTAAGGGTAGGAGCGCTTGCCAATGAATAAATCAATCCGTTCGATAGGCCCGTTGTTGTGTTGGTAATCGCACTAAATGCGGTACCTGCGACGCTGTTATTCGTGGGTGTGATCGTATAGGTATATTGAGAATTGTTGTTAAGAACCGTAGGATCGGTAAAAGAATTGGTAGGGAAATTTTGTACGGTCGAAGTAAAATTCGCTAACCCTCCTCCTGTTCTAGATACAGTAAAAGAGGTGTACGTACCTGTAATACTTTGTATACTAATGGAACCAAGAGCTGTTGGTAATACAAAACTGGCTGCTGTAATCACTCCGACTGTTAATTTGGATTCTAGACCCGCCACGGAATTCACAGAACATAATATACTCAGTGGCATATATAATGTATATTTTTTATTGTAGGTGGAAATTACTATACAAAAATAACTACACCAACACCTAATCTATATTCTGTGCGGATTGTGTAGTTTTTTCGCACACCAAAGATGTCAAAAAAGTTACTAACTTCATAAGAGAAAGTCCGTAGAAATTTGGTAGCAATATGATTATTCGTTTTGAAGAATTTTAATTAATATACAATTACAATAATAATACCTGGACCACTACAAACTTATCCGGTAGTTTGTTCAATAAAAAAGGGATGGGATGTTGGTTATCCCTTTTTTATTATTTTTTGTAATTTTTATGTTAGGTTCTTCTGACTGTTCAGAGCCTTTACCAGTTTCTAAGGAATGGAACGAAGCGGAGCGGAGTTCCATACCAACTATCTGTAACAAAGCTGAGGATAGTTTACACAAATGTCACTCGATCCCAAACTTATTCTGTTTCATCAGTATCTAACTGGGTTCCTACTACGTAACCCTGACCATCCGAAGAGTTTGCTGACGTAGTGTTAGCGAAGTCGACTGCTTTAGACTCACGAAAAACCAGACATTGTTCTTCCGAAACATTGAATATCGCACAACTATCTTGTATTAATTGATCCCCAATCTCTTTCAATGGAATATCTTTTAAATATGTATTTGCAGCCGCATATTTATTATCTGGATCGCCACATTCACCCTCATGAAGATACCCATATAAACCACCACCACGACTATCCTCATACATATTGTCTGCACAGTTCAGACAATATGCACAAAATACACCATTCCAAACACCATAATACATACAATTGTCACATTCCGTACCTGTTCCTGCCATTTGGTTTGTTGCCCATTCATTGGGAAATGTCTTCGTAAACAATTCCCCATTATATGAATAATACTTACCTAGATCAATGATTTCCTTTAATTCCATATTGAGTTCCATGATTATATTCGTATGTTTGAAGTTTGGTAAGGTTCTCTATAATCTTATCAAAAAGAATCAATTTTTATGTTAATCATTGATTCATTAGTTGTCGACCATATGTCCATCTTCTTCAGCAGGTGGTTCTTCAGTTGATAATTCTTCGGCAGGTAATTCTTCGGCAGGTAATTCTTCGGCAGGTAATTCTTCGGCAGGTAATTCTTCGGCAGGTAATTCTTCGGCAGGTGATTCTTCGGCTGGTGGTTCTTCAGCAGGTGGTTCTTTAACGGGTAATTCTTCGGCAGGTGATTCTTCAGCTGGTGGTTCTTCAGCAGGTGGTTCTTTAACGGGTAATTCTTCAACAGGTAATTCTTCGGCAGGTGATTCTTCAGTTGGTGGTTCTTCAACAGGTATCACCGGTATTGTAGGAAAAACGGTTGGATTCGTACAATACACCATTAGTTCATCACCTGTAATTTGATGATGCGCACAACTATCAAACAATGTCTGATCACCAATTTTATTTAATGGAATATCTTTCAAATAGGTGCGAATTGAAGCATTTTGATTTTGTGAATCACCATATTCACCTAAATGAAGATAGGCTACACCACCACCACGTAAATAATTATATTTATTTGCAGCGCACTCTACACAATACGCACAAAATGTTCCATTCCAACTACCATACAACATACAAGTCGCACATTCAGTGCCTGTACCAGGTAATTGATTAGCTGTCCATGCTTCCGGAAATGTTTTTGTAAAATAGTATCCGTTATACATATAATAATTGTCTGACATTTGTATAGTTAGTATATTGGAAAAAAATCTAATTTTCTTTTCAGGATTCTATCATTTGAATTTCGACTTGATTTGAAAATAATATACACTAATAAATATTATGCAATATACATATTATCAAAATAGCAGGTTGATACTTCTGGTTCAAATGCAAGAAATGTATTTCCTGATGTGCCAGCACCAAGTTGCCATGCTTGTGATCCGTAATTTACCCCATTAACAGTATATGTACATGCACCTGCTGCTGTTACTGTAATTACTACTGTTCGCCAATTGCTATTTGAAAAGTAAGGTCCGGTTGTTGCATCCCACAATGAACCATTAAAATTACCACTTGACCAAGGTGCTACTGTGTATCTATTCTTATTAAATCCACTAAAATATGGTGTCCTTGATTCTATTCTAAAACAAGCACCACCAGCGCCAGTTGAACTACAACCAAGCCAAAAATTAGCAAGACCATTGACTGCACAATATACATCAAATTTTATGGTTCGACCCCATAGATTTGTAATACTAGTAAAAGGGGTGCGACTTTTAATATCAGTGTAAAACATACAACTACCTCCTTGAATAGATGGTGTTGGATTTCCAATACTGTTGTTAATAGCTACAGTTCCGTAAACGTTTGTCCATCCAGTTGTTGATGAACCGTCAGTAATAAGTGTATATGAAGGCCCCGATGCAGATGTCGTAACATTATTAGATGTACTCGTAGATGATTGATAATTCAATGCGTTCACCGGGAAACAAGTAAATGTGTAAGTTGTACTGCTCGCCATCAATGTATACGCTTGAGTAATCGTATTTGTTCCGGTAAATGTTGTTCCACTTGCTGGACTGGCGGTTCCTCCTGTATAATTAATTAACACTTTACTGAATGTACCCGTATCTGTGAGTGTAGTTCCACTAGAAGTCGTACTCGCAAATGTGGGGGCATTGCAACTGGCCCAGGTACATGTGGCAAGTGTTGTCGACGTTGTCCCGACAAAAAACGTTCCATCACCATTTAACGCTGTAAATGTATACGTATATTGAGTATTGGTAGATAATGCACCTACACTATTACTGTTATAAGTTGTCGTACCTGAAGCCGTTGTAAATGTACTAATTGTACCTGACGTTGTTGTATTTTGAATACGAATACTGGAATAGCCTGTATTTGTCCACGACATAAACACCGACGTTGTACCACCACTCGCGTTGACTAAGGTTGGCGTCATGGTTGCCGCAGCTAATGTATAAATAATACCGGAACTGGTAGAACCAGTAATGGAAGTAAATACAGTACCATTATAATTCAATTGATTGACCGGTGTCAAGTTGAATGTATATGCAGTATTGTTAGTAAGACCCGTAGTTGTATCGGTTACTGTAGAACCAGTTTGTCCTGACAATGTATATGTTCCTTGGCTTCCGCCCGTGCGTGTAAGAATATATGATGTGAAGGTTCCCGTAATACCACCTAATGTACTTGTGCCGTTGAATATTCTACCCAATACATTGGGAGTAACAAATGCAGCCGCTGTTATGATGGCCCAAGTACATACCGATACGGAAGCAAAATTGGTTGTAGTACTGTAATACGAGAGTTGATTGACTGGACAAGCATAATAGGTAATTTGTTGATTCGCACTGTAAATACTGGGCGATGTATAAGGGGACGTTGTAATCGTTGTAATCTGAGTACCCAGAGTGGTTTGGATAGACAAACTAGAAAACGTACCTCCAGAGTACGTAAAACTGATGGCAGTCGTACTCGAACCAGCACCATTGTAAGTCAATGTGGGTGCCGACGCCCAGGTACATACCGATACGGACGTTGATGAAGCAGTCACGTTCGTTCCTGTAGCTGCTGCGGTTAATCCACCATAATTGTCCCCATTGATCGCAAACACATAATACGTATTTTGGGTATTTGCTCCGAAAGAACCACCCGTATAAGGCGACACAGTGGTCGTCGCAATGAATGTACCACTTGGAAACTGGACAGATAAATTCGTATATGAACCACCTGTAAAAGTAAAACTAATGGCACTGGTGCTTGACCCGGCACCGTTATAAGTAAGGGTAGGAGCGCTTGCCAATGAATAAATCAATCCGTTCGATAGGCCCGTTGTTGTGTTGGTAATCGCACTAAATACGGTACCTGCTACGCCGTTATTCGTAGGTGTAATCGTATAGGTATATTGAGAATTGTTGTTAAGAGCCGTAGGATCGGTAAAAGAATTGGTAGGGAAATTTTGTACGGTCGAAGTAAAATTCGCTAACCCTCCTCCTGTTCTAGATACAGTAAAAGAGGTGTACGTACCTGTAATACTTTGTATACTAATGGA
>Ga0194041_10000060_pt1 | contig 39482 bp, 38 predicted proteins | sample JunL449m_MetaG_FD_160082 | JGI IMG/M metagenome (GOLD analysis project Ga0194041, IMG submission 160082) | Anoxic zone freshwater microbial communities from boreal shield lake in IISD Experimental Lakes Area, Ontario, Canada - Jun2016-L442-9m | ecosystem: Environmental > Aquatic > Freshwater >...
CCGTTGTAGAGCGAATGATGATTCGCTGGCGCGGGGAACCTGATCCAAAACATGTTCGCGCAATCGATGCTTACTTTGCATCAGCAGCAGAACATGGAATGAACGCCTCGACATTTACAGCTCGCGTAATCGCATCAACTGGCGCGGATGTTGCCGCATCAATTTCTGGTGCAATCGGTGCGATGTCTGGCCCGCTTCACGGCGGTGCACCATCTCGCGTTCTTGGAATGATTGAAGAAGTTGAAAAGAGTGGTGATGCAGCTGGATACATCAAAGGTGTAATGGATCGCGGCGAACGCTTAATGGGATTTGGTCACCGGGTTTATCGTGCCGAAGATCCACGTGCACGCACCCTTCGCAGAATTGCGCAAGAACTTGGAGCGCCACGTTATGAAGTTGCAGTTGCACTTGAGAAAGCTGCACTTGCTGAGTTACGTGAACGTCATCCAGAGCGCGTGCTAGAAACAAACGTGGAATTCTGGGCGGCAATCGTTCTTGATTATGCTGAAGTTCCAGCACACCTATTTACTTCAATGTTTACCGCTGCCCGAACCGCTGGCTGGTCGGCGCACATTCTGGAACAAAAGCAGACCGGTCGAATCATTCGCCCATCTGCCCGCTATATCGGCCATGGCCCGCGCAAGCCAAAGGATGTAACTGGCTGGGATCCTTCAGTCGAGTCGCTGCATTCCTAAAAACTCCTAGGATTTACCAATGGCAGCGCGCGCGATCTTCTGGTTTCGTCGTGACCTGCGACTTTCTGATAATCCTGCGCTACAAGCCGCAATTTCATCAAGTGATGAAATAGTTCCAGTATTTATTCTCGATCAAAAGTTAATTTCAGCAACTGGAACCAAGCGGTTGGCTTATCTTGCCGAATCACTTCGCGCTCTGGACAAATCATTGAATAATAATCTTCATGTAATGGTTGGCGATCAAGTTGAAGTACTAACTGAATTGATAAATCGCTATCAGGCAAGTGAAGTTCACATCTCGGAGGAATTCGAACCTTATGGCGTAAAACGCGATGATCGCGTCATCGCCGCCGGAATTAAATTAATCAAAACCGGCAGCCCTTATGCGATCTCACCTGGTCGAGTGCGAAAGCCCAGTGATGGCACGCCCTATCGGGTTTACACCCCGTTCTACAAAGCATGGTGTGCGCATGGTTGGCGCGGACCAGTAAGTGTGCCCAAGGAAATCAAATGTGCCACACCAACTGCGTCTGATCGCAATTTTCCAGAATGGCAAGCACCCACCGGAACGCAAATATTTGTTGCCGGAGAGGATGCTGCGCATAAACGCTGGAAATTTTTTAAAGAGAATGGCTTAAGTAATTATGACGAAGCCCGCAATAACGCGGGAATTGATGGCACCAGTAAATTAAGTGCACATTTAAAGTGGGGCGAGATTCATCCGCGTACCTTGCTTGCCGAACTCGGTGAGTCAAAGGCGCACGATGTCTTTCGAAAAGAGATTGCCTGGCGCGAGTTCTATGCCGATGTGCTCTTTCATAATCCAGGAACCGATAAAGATTATTACGCTCCTAGATTTGCAAATATGCGTTATGACAAGCCGGGCGAAAAATTCAAGGCGTGGTGTGAAGGCAGAACCGGCTATCCCTTTGTTGATGCTGCAATGCGACAGATTGTTAAAGAGGGTTGGATGCATAATCGAACCAGAATGGTGGTTGCATCATTCTTAGTAAAAGATTTGCACTTGGAATGGCAACTCGGCGCTGATTTCTTTATGGAACATCTGGTGGATTTCGATGTTGCTTCAAATGCCCACGGTTGGCAATGGACAGCGGGGTCGGGCACTGATGCCTCTCCGTATTACCGAGTATTTAATCCGATCGAGCAAGGCAAACGCTTTGATACAAATGGTGATTACATTCGAAAGTATGTGCCAGAACTTGCACATTTATCAGCCGATCAAATTCATGAACCTTGGGATTTCTTAGATGGCTACAGCCACAATTATCCGACGCGCATAGTTGACCACGCGACCGAAAGACTTGAATCACTCGCACGTTTGGAAGAGATAAAAGAAGCTAAGCCAGAGTTTTAATTACCTGGTTGCCACTGCACTAAACCCAAACCAGTTCGCTTGGCTTCATACATCGAACTATCGGCCCGGCGCAGCAAATCTTCAATACTTTCCGTCGCTTGATCATTTAAAACACTTCCAATACTTACGCCTACTCGAACTGGCCCAACCGAAAGCTCAAAGGGATAAGAGACGGTTGCTCTAAGCGCCAATGCAACCTCGAGAGCATAGGCAGCTTCGCCATAAATAATCACACCAAATTCATCACCGCCGAGTCGGGCGAGTAAAACACCATCTGGAACTGCACGTTCAAAGCGCGTTGTAATTTGTTTAAGTAATTGGTCGCCGATGATATGACCATGCGCATCATTGACTAATTTGAAACCATCTAAATCTAGTAGTAACAGGGTTCCGGCTTTGCGGCGCAGAAGTTCTAGTTCAACTAAGAATCTTCGGCGATTTGGTAATCCAGTTAGTTCATCAGTTCGCGCAAGTTCTCGCTCGAGAGTTACATGCCGAGCATCTCGAAGCGCCAGTGCCATTCGCAAGAAGGCGAGGGTAATTGTCGCAAAGGCAGGTATTAGTACGAGCTTTGGGAAATAATCGGGGCGAAGCGCAGCAATTGCAAGAATTAGTGAACTTAAGATTAGCGAGATAGTTGTTGCGATAGATGCGATGCGATCGGAAATTTCGCGCAGACCACCATGGTGGAATAGCGATTCGGCAACAAGAACTAGTCCAAGGAGCCAGCCGTCGTCGGTTATTGAAGCGAAGGTATAGCCCGATGTTGCTGAAAGTAAGAGAAATAGCAAGTCAGTTACAGAGAAAATAAAGATTCCAATTAGCAGCGAAATTGTTCTGATCGTTCTTGGTTGAATCAGGATGAGTGAGAGCGTGATCGCCACTAAGACAATATCGCCGATTGGATAAAGTATTGATAGAAATACACTTTCCGGTGAACCGGCAAATCGAAGCATCGCCGGACGCAACAACAATGTGGCAATAACACTGGAAGTACCTAGTGCCACAATTACGGTATCCAAGAGTTCTAACGAAACAATCTTCTTTGCAACAGCCAATGCGCGAATAATTCCAAAGAGCATTAGCGGGTAGAAGAAGGCATAAGCGATATCGGTTAGCCCCGGAGCAATTTCAAGGTTGTAAAAAGAGTCCCAAGTAGAAATTGTGGAGCCGACTGACCAGATAAAAATGGCACCTGCGATTGCAAACTTTGCCCAGCGATCAGTTATTTGTGGCGCCCGGAATGCGATGAGGGATGCCAAGAATCCAATTAAATTGAACAAGAACAAGTCGGCAAAGATCCCAGGGCTTGGAAACACTAAGCGAATTATCAGGTGAATTACTAGTACTGCGGGCGCGCTAATTCGCAGACTAAGGTAAGTTTTCCCTGCTTTGCTGCTCATCTATCGAGCGTATGGCACAACCGGCGCAGGCAATTACCAATTAGGGGAACCAAAGATAATGAGCATGGAATTAGCAAAAGAAGTCAGTCGTCGTTCGGTGTTATGTGGAATTGCGTTAATCGCTGTTGGTTTACTACCAGAAGCTGCAAACGCTGCGGTACCTGCCGTTGGTGTGAAGGTCAAGGGGAAGAAACTTCTTGTTGATTTAAAGGCAAACAAGGTTCTCGCAAAAGTTGGCGGTGTAGTTCAAATTGATTTTAGCGATGGTTCATCGATTGCGTTGGTCCGTACTGCGCCAGGAAACAAAGGTTTGAGCGCGATCAGTTTGGCTTGTACGCATCAAGGCGTGACTGTCATTCAGCAAGATAAACAATGGGTTTGTCCGGCGCATGGTTCGCAATTTGCACTTGGCGGCGCCCTGGTTCAAGGCCCGGCAAGATCTGCTCTTCAAAAATACCCAATAACCGCCACCGCAACTACTGCGGTGATCGGCTAAGGGTTAATTACTTTTTATAAGTTACTTACACGCAGCAACTAGGCTTGCTTGAGCAGTTGCAGCATCGGCAGCAACTTGTGCTCCACCAGCTGTAGCATCAGCAATTTGTTGAACAAGTTTTGCCAAGTTTGCAGTCTGATCAGTAACACGTTGCTTGTTTAGCGCAATTCCATCTTCAACTTGCTTAACCATTTTCTTATCGGCTTCAGTGCCAGTGGTAGCAACAGTTGGATGCTTTGTCATATACGAAGCAAGGTCGGCGCTCCACTTATCAACGTTCTTTTGCGCGGCAGCGATTAGCCTTTCAGTCGTCGCCTTCAATCGAGTAGCGCTTGTGACACGACCTTGATAAGAAGAAGAAAGTGAAGTTGTGAGTGAAAGTGCAGTCTTATAACTTGCATTGGCATCCAAGCAAGGTTGGGCAACCCAAGTTAACTTCTTGACTGTCGCAACTGGGTTGTATGTGCACTTAAATGCAACACTAGCAATGGTTGCCTTGGTATTCGCTTTCGCACAAGCAGCGTTAGCTTTTGCTACTGCTGCGCTTGAAGGTGCAACACCAATAACAAGTGAAGTTGCAAGGACTGCGCCAGCGATGGCAACTGATAGAAATTTCTTTGACACGACTACCTCCACGAATATCGCAAGAGTTGCGATGGTTGATTGGGTAATTCTAGCCAGCGCCCTGGCGAAACCGATGGTGAACGGGCGGTAGCGGCAGGGAAATTACTGTGAATATTGGGTTACTTAGCCGCGACGCTGGCGGGCGCGCACATTTATACCCGCTTTTCTAACCAAAGGCCTTGGACCAAACCTCGCGATCGTACTCAGCGTTTTGTATTGCCAACCCGGCACTGAGATCACTTTTCCTGCAATTGCACGATTCCAAGCCTCACTAACAACATCATCAGCTTCGAGCCAGAGAAAATTAGGCAAACCAGTCATCTTCATCTTGCCACGGGCATGAAACTCGGTATGTGTGAAGCCCGGACACAAAACATGAATTCGAACTTTGGATTCGCTCTTTCGTAGTTCGGTATGCAATGACTCGGAGAAGACAGTTAAATAAGCTTTCGCTGCCGAATAAGTACCGCCGGCAATCCAACTTGCAACGCTAGAAACATTAATAACAACACCAGAATTGCGTGCTCGCATTTGAGGCAGGACTGAATGGGTCAACCGCATAGGAGCCGCGACAAGTACATCTAGCAAATTGCTCTCTGCATCCACATCGCTATCTAGAAAACTATCCTTAAGGCCAAAGCCTGCATTGTTAATTAGGACTTCAATCGGAGCTTTTGGATTACTAAGCCGCTTTTCAACTTTTGCTAATTGTGCGGGAATCGAAAGGTCTGCGACCAATACTTCGGTGGAAATCTTGTACTTTTTCATGAGAAATGCGGCTCGCTCTTGCAGCCGCTTTTTATCGCGGGCGACAAGAACTAAGTCATAACCTTTTGCCGCAAGCAACCTAGTAAAGGATTCACCGATTCCGGCAGTGGCTCCAGTTACTAGTGCGGTTGACATTTATCCAACCACCTCAGGAGTCTTCACAATTCCCTTTGTGGACTCTTCGCGAATGTGCCACGAAGTTCCGTACTCTTCCAATTTTGCAAGGAATGGTTTTGGATCAAACCATTCTGGACCATTTACGCCATCTGGCTTCCAAACACCAGTATGAATTAATTCCATTGCGATAACTGGGTTGACCGCGGTCTGCCAAACAACTGCTTGATCGCCGTACTCAGACATCGACCAGGCGTTATCTACGACGTTATAGATATAGACAGCTTTTGGTTCACCTGATTTATCAAGACCCTTAACTAGCGCACCAGCGCAAGTCTTGCCGCTCATTCTTGAACCAAGAGTTGCGGGATCTGGAAGTGAAGCGGCAAGTAGATCACGAGGTGAAACTTGCACACCTTGCACATCAACTGTCTCCTTGCGATCCATGCCGAGCATATGAATAGTCTTTAGGATCGTAATGAATTGGGCGCCGAGGCCATATTTAAAGTTAACTTTCTTGGCATCGATCTTTTGGGGAATTAGAACGACTTCTTCGTGTTCCACATTCACACATTCAACCGGTCCAATTCCTTCTGGGAAATCAAAGACTTCGAGTTCTGAGAATGGTTCAGTTGTGTACCAACCACGGCCATCTTCCCAAATGATTGGGGGATTGAGGCACTCCTCGATTGTGGTCCAAATTGAGAAGGACGGAGCAAATTCGTAACCTTCTACAACTAAGTTTGAACCATCAAGAACGGTGATCGAATCAATTCGTGAGAAGAGTTCATCATCGGCATATTTAGCGAAGACATCGCTCATGCCTGGTTCAACACCCATTCCGATGAGTGCATAAATTCCGCGCTCGCCCCAGTTCCAGTCACGTGCAAATTGTTCGTCGCCGTACTTAACACCAGTTTCGGTATTTGGGTAATGCGGATGCGGACGAGACAGTGACATCGCCATGTCCATGTAATTTCGTTTTTCTATTTCGCAAGCCAAGAAGATTGGCATCACAAAACGTGGATCAACCGCGTTGATCACAACATCTGGATCTGCTTTACGAATTAATTCGCGGATATCTTCTAGTTCTGCTGCGTTTACCATTGCGGCTGAAAATCGGGGATCCTTCAAACGAGTAACAGCTTCTTCAGCGCGGGACAAGTTGCGGTCCGCGATTACCATCTCTGTTATGAATGAACGACGAGAAGCGATATTAGCTATCGCCCTACCAACTCCACCGGCACCTATGACAAGGGCCTTCATAAAAAACCATCTCCAAACGAGGTTATATTTCTTTTTGAAGTGTAGTCCAGGTGTGGTAATAGCCACAACCTCTGTAAACTTAAACTTGATTAATGTCCAATAATTTAAATCTGGTCCCAGTAGCTCAGTGGATAGAGCAACCGCCTCCTAAGCGGTAGGTCGCCGGTTCAACTCCGGCCTGGGACACGTATTTCAAGAATTATAAAAAATTAATTGTGAAATACAACTGTTTTATCGCCAACAATAAAAATTCGATCTTGTGCAAAATCACGAACTGCGCGCGATAGCACTCGCCGCTCGATATCGCGCCCAGTAGCAATTAGCTCTTCAGGTGTTGCTGCATGCGTCACATGTGCAACATCTTGATCAATGATCGGACCTTCATCAAGCTCAGGTGTCACAAAGTGAGCGGTCGCGCCAATAATTTTCACACCTCGAGCATGGGCTTGGTGATAAGGCTTGGCGCCTTTAAAGCCCGGCAAGAATGAGTGGTGGATATTAATAATTTTTCCAGAGAGTTCACCACAAAAATCTGGCGAAAGAATCTGCATGTATCTCGCCAACACAACCAAGTCAATCTTTAGTTCACCAACTAAAGAACGCAGTTCGCTTTCGGCAGCTTCTTTAGTCAAGCCACTTTGATCAATAAATCTAGCGCCATGGCTTTCAACCAGAGCTTTCAAATCACCGTGATTGGAGAGAACGGCTGGAATTTCAATTGGAAGTTCACCCAAGTCTTGAAGGTAGAGCAAGTCGCGCAAGCAATGGCTTTCGGTCGTTACTAAAACAAGGACGCGCTTCTTTTCGCTTACAGAACGCACTGAAAGATTTGGGTTAAATTTCCCGAGCACTGCTTCCAATTTTGTATTTACCTCGGACAAACTTAACTCTGTCTCAAAACGCGTACGCATAACAAAAGTAGTTGTTGTTGGATCAGTGAACTGTTGGTTCTCGATAATATTTCCCCGGCAGTCCAAAATTGCAGTGGTCATCGCATGAACGATGCCAGGTTGATCTTGGCACTGGAGAGTTACTATTAAATCCATCCCCAGATATTAGTGGGAGTTAGTGGGAGACCGTAAATCTCTTGAGCGCCTTAGGTGCCCACCAGTTACGTTCACCGAATAAGCGCATCAGTGCTGGAACCAATAAACCTCGAATTAAAGTCGCATCAAGAATTATTGCGAATGCAACACCAAAGCCAAGCATTTTAATGTTCGTAACACCGCTGGTAACGAATGTTGCAAAAACAACGGCCAGTAAGAGCGCTGCTGCAGTAATGATTCGTGCCGAACGTTGTAGTCCGGTAGCAACCGCATCAACATTCTTCATGCCAGCTTCGTGTTCTTCTTTAATTCGAGATAAAAGAAAGACTTCATAGTCCATGGAGAGCCCGAAGGTAACCACTGAAATCAATAGCACCATGGAAGTATCTATTGTGTGCGTGTTGGTAAATGAGCCGACCAACCAACCCAAGTGGCCATCAATAAATATCCAAGTAAGCGCACCCATCATTGCACCCAGTGAGAGCACATTTAAGAGCACAGCTTTAATTGGAAGGATTATTGAACCGGTAAACATAAATAGCAAAATCAAAACTCCAATTGCAATCCAGCCAAGTGCCCACGGCAAAGTCTTAGCAATGCCACCTTGGGTGTCGGTGTAATCGGCAGCAACGCCCCCGACCAAAGTTCCAGCCGGCGCAGGAAGTTTTCGGATTGCTTCGATCATCGCCTGAGCTTCATTTGTCCGCGGACTCATGGAATGCACGGCTGAAAAACGAACTGCATTTCCAGCAATTTGCACTGGACTCACTCGTACAATTCCTGGAACTTTTGCAATCTGTTCTGCATAAGCTGCAATTTCAGCTTGCTTACCCATTCCATTTGGAATTATTACTTCAACTGGATTCGCCTCTTGACCTGGGAAATCGGCAATCGCCATAGCGCTTGCAATTGCTGTTTGGGATGATGCTGGAAGCACGCGCGCATCAGCTTGGGAAAATACAATGTTTTTAATCGGTGCTGCAATTACCGCCAAGATGGTAAGTGAAAGTACGACAACGGCAATTGGCCGGCGCATCACAAAGCGCGCAGTTTGGGCCCAACGCCCATCAGACTTCGGCGTGATTGCACTCTTTCGCACAACATATTTATCAATGCGCTGACCAATTAAAGCCAGAATTGCTGGGAATGGAATAAGAGCGGCAAAGATTGCCATCGCGACAACACTGATTCCAGCATAACCAAATGACTTCAAAAACATTAATGGGAAGAAGGTAAGTGATGCCAGGGTAATGATCACAGTAATTCCACTGTAGAAGACGGTTTTACCAGCCGTCTTAACTGTATTAACAATTGCATCTTCCACCGATTTTCCTTCGTGCAATTCTTCTCGGAATCGGTTGACCATAAGTAAGGCATAGTCGATTCCAAGCCCAAGTCCCATGCCGGTAATCAAATTCAGGGCGAAGATACTTACCCCAGTAAATAAACTAATCAAGTAGATAATTGCCATCGAGCCGAGAATTGCGCTTACTCCAACGATGAGTGGTGTCGCACTTGATATTAAGCCGCCGAAGACAAAGACCAATAATAGAAAAGTAAGTGGAATTGATATTGTCTCAGCAAGAGCCAAATCTTTTGAAATTTTATCGTTAATCGCTGAATTGAATGTAGCCAGCCCACCAACATAAATAGTTAAATTTTTATAGGTTCCGGTGTACTTAGTCGCGATCAACTTACCCAATGATTTTGCTTTAAGCGGATCCTTTTCAGTTGAATAAACAAAAAGATAGGCCGCCTTGCCATCCTTACTTACTAGTGTCGGCGCGCCACCCGCACTCCAATATGAGAGAGTTTTTAAAACACCCTTTTCGGCACCGAGTTCTTTTTCTAGTGCTGTCGCGGAAGCTACAACAGCCGGGTCTTGAACTGAACTTGTTGACTTAACTTCAATGACAATAGCCGGATCTTTAACATGGAAAGTATCGGTTAGATAAGTGCTTGCTTTTGCCGCATCACTGCCGGGGTTTGAGTAGCCGCCACCAGATAAGCGTGGAATTGCCAAGCCAGCCAGCGTACCGAAGGCAATTAGAACAACAATGAAAAGCGCAAGAACTGACTTCCTACGGCGAACAACAAAATGTCCTAATTTCTCAAACATCTTTCCCCTATACAATGATTCTTGTGAGTGAGCCAAATATATTGCCAAAAGTCACAAGCGATGAAATCGACCCACGCGAGGATGACGACAAAGAACGCGATGCTGAAATAGAGCGAGACGTTCCACCGCACCACGGGTAAAATTTTTATTTTTTAGTATCAGAACCTTTGGCTGGAGTTACTGGTGTTGCCGCAGGTGCCGGTGTTGTTGGCGTGGCTGGAGTGGTTGCCGAGCTCGAAGATCTGGAATCGGTTTTGTAAAAGCCAGATCCCTTAAATACAACTCCTACGTTTGAATAAACCTTACGAAGTTCACCTTTGCATTCTGGGCATTCGGTGAGTGCGCTGTCACTAAAGGATTGAAAAGCCTCAAATTCATGGCCACACGCAACGCAGGCGTATTCATATGTAGGCATGGGCGCTATTGTAAAGAAGTGAAGTGCTTTACCTATAATCGAGTTAAAGGTCTGGGGGTTGGATATGCGTAAATCAAGACTGCTTGCAGTTGCGCTGGCGCTTTTTATCATCACCAGTCCAAGCGCGGCGTTCGCAAATAGCCTCACCGCAACCTCGCCAACGGCCGGCAGCGTTTTAAATGTTGCGCCAAATGCAATTTCGGTGACGACGGCCAATCCACTATTGGAACAAGGAAATTTAATAGTTGTAAATGACCCAAACGGCGTCGCCGTGGATGATGGGTCGATTTCAGTTACTGGAAATAACGCAGTCGTTGGCTTGAAGGCACTTACTGTCACTGGCGTTTACACCGTGAACTACACCTTGCTTGCCGCAAACGAAGCTCCAGTGGCTGGTTCATATACTTTTCAATTCAATGCACCTTCGGTGGTTTCGGCGCCTTCAACTCCTGCGGTTTCACCAAGCGCTTCTAAGAAGGCAGTTTCATCACAGAGCACTAACTCTGGCGCAGATACATTTGTCTACGTTCTTTTACTCCTTGCGTTTTTAGTCTTTGTTTTTCTAATTATTTATGCAAAACAGACTTTCGGCGGTTCTAAAAAGCGAAGCCGTAATTAGAATCAAATAAGAATGCGCTTCCTCTTTGAAGTACACCCACCGCATGCCGTCGGTTATTTAAATGTACTAACACCCATAGTCAAGGATCTGCAATTAATTTCTGCCATAACCCTTATTGGTTTATTGCTGGCCATCTTTGCCTTTATAAAAGAAGATCACGCAAAACTCTCGGCAGAAGCGCTTCGCATTCGATCCCTTGCTCTTATTGCTTCCGCAGTCTGGCTTGTATCGACTCTCGGCTCCGTTTTTGTAGAAATTGCAAATCTACTTTCAACCTCCCTTGTTGCGAGTTTTGATCCGGCTGTTATTAATTCATTCATTTCGCAGACCGCGCTAGGCAAAACTTATGCCATCGAATTAATCGCAGCAGTAATCGTATTTGCCGCATTGACTGGTATTAGAAAAACAACAGGCGCCTTCGCGGCGCTGGTAATTACTTTTATCGGGCTACTCGCACCGGTCTTCGAAGGTCATGCCAGCTCTCTTGGAAATCACGGTCTAGCAATTGGCTCCATGCTCTTTCATGTCATCTTTATCAGCCTGTGGGTTGGTGGTGCTATCGGCTTAATCGCAATAAGTCCTCGGGAACGAGAGGAGGCAATCCCGCGATTTAGTGCACTCGCACTTTGGTCGGTAGTTGCGATTGCTTTAAGTGGCACCGCAAACGCTTGGACTCGTATGAATTTCGCCAGCGCGTGGAGTACTCGGTATGGCGCAATCGTTTTGCTGAAGATTTTTTTGACTCTTATTTTGATATTTATTGGCTACCAACACCGCAAATTTATCGCTGCGAAAGTTGGCGTTACTCATAAGGTATTTCGTCTGTTATGTGGGGAAGTTTTGATCATGATCACAGTTGTTTCATTGGGCGGCTGGCTCTCCAAGTCAGAGCACCCAGAAAATCCAAGTGATACTGGCGTTGTGAGTGCGGCCCAAACAATTACTGGTTTGCCAATGCCAAAGGCACCGACACTTTCCCGAATCATCTGGGCTTACTCGCCTGATGGTTTCTTTCTAGGGTTAATGATTTTGGCTACTGCACTTTATGTAAAAGGCGTGTTGGTCTTATCGAAGCGGGGCGATAAGTGGCCAGTAGGACGTACGGTCGCATTTGCGTGCGGCGTGGCATCGGCTGACTTTGCAACAAGTGGCGGCCTCGGGGTTTATGCACATTTTGCTTTTTCATTCCACATGATTGCGCACATGATTTTAGGAATGATTGCACCGATCGGTTTTATTCTCTCGGCCCCAATCACACTCGCGCTTCGTACCCTGCCACAAGGCCGGAGCGATAATGAAAGAGGAATTCGTGGTCAACTAGTTGCACTTTTGAATTCGCGTTACATGAAAGTTCTTACCAACCCAATCGTGGCTCTCGCTATCTTTGATGGTTCGCTATTCCTTCTTTATATGACACCACTGTTTGGTGGTCTGATGCAGAACCATGCGGGTCATCTATTTATGAATATTCATTTTCTACTTGCCGGAGCGCTCTTCTTCCATGTGATTGTTGGAATTGATCCAAATCCGCAAAAGGTGCCACATATAGTTCGAATAATTATCTTGTTTGCCGCGATGAGTATTCATGCCTTCTTCTCAATCGCGCTACTTTCAGCGACAACCCTTCTAGATGGCGGATACTTTGCGAGTTTGCATCGACCTTGGCTTAGCGATCTATTGGTTGATCAACATACTGGTGGCGCAGTTGGTTGGGCTATGGGTGAAATTCCAATATTGATCGCACTTGTTGCGACCTTCATTCAATGGGTCCGAGAAGATAAGAAGGAAACCAAACGTATCGATCGGGCTGAGGACCGCGCAGCTGCAATGGGCGCCGATGATGAACTGGCAAAGTACAACAAGTATTTGGCCGAATTAGCGCAGCGCGATAAAGGTATTGAAAGCTAGTTAGCTTTTGGAAATCTAATAATTAAATCAGGCGTTGCAACGGCAGATAACTTCACATCATGTGGCTCAACTGGCATTGGCTCCGGTGTTAATTCACCAGCATATATCAATCCAATCGTCCAAGCGTTTAAACCTTTGAGGGCACGGTCGTAGGAACCACCGCCCTGACCCAAGCGATAGCCATCTTGGTTAACGTGTAGGGAGGGAACAATCACAATATCTAATTCGCCAGGTGAAATAGCAACGCCGATTGGCTCCATAATTTTTCCGGACTTACGAAGTGATTCATTTGAACCATCCCAAAGAACCCACTCCAAATCGTGATCTTTCAAAACTCGCGGCAATGCAACGTTAAATCCGCGAGCAATTAACTGTGCATTCAAATCTTGGGTTTGTGGTTCCTCGTTATAGGAATGATAGGTGGCAATCGTTTTTGCGGAAATGAATTCAGTTGAATTAAGAATGTGGATCCAGGATTCAACATGATCTTTTAAGGAACGCTCTGACCGATAGCGATCGCGTAATTTCTGCTTAATATCCACGGAAATACTGTATGTAAGAAGTAAGGTTTAGTCATGGAGCAACAGCTAGGCGTCGATGAGTTTCTCGCCCTACTGCTGCGCCTTGCAGCGCCACTTGCAGCGCTAGATATGCCTCTTTTAGATGCGCATGGCGCAACATTGGCCGAAGATATTTATGCTGGTGAGCGACTGGTACTTAAAGGTGGAACTCGAATTCGCTCAACTCAAATTGGGCTAGCGGCATCGATTGGATTAAATCACCTACCAACTTTGCCACACCCCCGAGTTGTAGTTATCTCCGCTGGCGATGATTTAGTAGAACCAGGACAGCGGCTGGCCGATCTTGATGACGAATTCGAATCAAATTCTTGGATGCTAACAACTTCAGTTCGCGAAGCCGGCGCAACTGGATTTCGAGTTCACACAATTGCCGAGAATCATCAGCAACTAAAAGAGATAATTGAAGATCAACTTGTGCGCGCGGATTTGCTAGTAATTAGTGGGGAGAGCCACGACGAATCTTTCGATTTAATTACGTCGGTATTGCGCGAACTCGGTGATGTTCATTCAGTGCGTCCAAAGATGAGTGAGAGTGGGCTGCACAATTTTGGCTTGATTGGACCAGACCGTACGCCGGTTATAACTCTTCCAGGTGATCCAATCGTGACAGCGATTGCAGCAGAAATTTTTGTTCGGCCAATGATTCGTACCATGTTAGGTGCTGCCAATATTTATCGAAATGAAGTTAAAGCTAAGTTAACTTCGGCGGTTGTTTCACCGGTAGGCGAGCGGTCATTTATCCGCGCGACGCTTTCCAACGAGGCAGGCGTAACTGCGACCCCACTACCTGACCAAAATAATTTAACTTCGTTATCAGAGGCGCAAGCTTTCATCATTGTTCCCGAAGATGTATCTGGGTATAAAGCAGGTTCACTTGTAGATGTAATGCTGCTAGAACGGAGCAACAATTAAGTGGCCGGCCAGTTTTTTGGTGGGGCGCGAGTTAAATGGCCGATCCGGTTGCGCGATAAAGAGTTATTACTTCGCCCACTTCGCTATCGGGATAAAAAAGTTTGGGACTCGGTCCGCTTAATAAATAGGGAATGGCTCGCGCCTTGGGAGGCGACCCGACCAGAGATCGAAGCAAATTATCCGCTACCTTCTTATTTCGAAATGGTCCGGGCGCACAGCCGCGACGGCAAAGGGTTGTATTCAATCTCGCTAGGAATTTGGATCCTAGAAGATGGCAGCGAGCGACTTATCGGCCAGATAACAATGGGCGGCATTGTCTTTGGCGCGATGCGCGGTGCCCATATTGGTTATTGGCTCGATCAAAATTATGTTAATCGCGGTTTAACAACTCGGGCTGTTTCTTTGCTGACTGGCTTTGCTTTTAGCGAACTTTCGCTCCATCGAGTCGAGATCAATTTGCGTCCAGAAAATGTCGCATCAAAGCGGGTCGCCGAGAAATGCGGTTATGTTTTTGAAGGAATTCGCCCGAATTATTTGCATATTGATGGGGCCTGGCGGGATCACGTGACCTATGTAAAAGAGAATCCAACAATCCGATAGAAATTGGACATACCGCCTAAATCCCCAAGTTTGAGGCGAACTGGATTTATCGTTAAGCCCTATGGCCTCCGGTTTTATCTACCTAATTATCCTCGGGATGTGGATGGCCTATTTTCTACCCCGTTGGGTTACCAGTCATGATCAAGCCTCAGGCAAATCTGCCGAACGTTACAAGAGCGCAATGCGAGTAGTTGGCGAAGCGCCAATCAATGTCGAAGACGTTGCGGAAAAAGTTGCACCAACGAAGAAGCAAAATACTTTTTTAGCTAGAAGAATTGTTTTTGCATCACTCGCCGTTTTACTTCTTGTTGTCGGAGCCGGTTCGTTAATTGGATTCTTTTCCCCAATCGTCGAGCTACTTCCACTCAGTGCTTCACTAATTTATTTGATACATGTTCGTAGACAAGTAGTTGCATCACAGATTAAGGCAAGAAGAGTTAAGGCATTTGAAAAAATAACTGCTGCTGAAATTATTACTGAACCAATTGAACGAATTACTTTTTCATCTCGAATTGATTTTGCGGTAGAGAATAAGGAACATTGGATTCCACTTGCCGAACGAAGTGACACAGCGGGCGTTGTTGTAATTCCGCGCGAGAGCAGCGGATGGCAACCAACTAAAGTTCCACAACCAACTTATGTCAACGCTCCGAAAGCGGTTCCGGCAAAAAGAATTATTGATCTCACCGTTCCTGGTGCGTGGTCAGCCGAACAAAAGGCACTTACTGAATCGGTTGTACCAACTCGCGATGAGCTATTTGATCAGGTCTTGGCCGAAGAAGCGGCTGTACAGCGGTACGGCGTAGTTAACGAATAGTTTTAAATCCAAGATCCGAACCACATTCGGTCTTGCCATGAGTTATGGGCTATTGGTGTGCCCAGGTATAACGGCAAGAAATAAAGGAAATTGATTAAGAATACGAGCCCAATTCCAAGCGCAATATTTTTACGAGTACGCAATTGATTTTCATCACGCGCCGAATTCAAGAACCTTGCTAACACATAGATAAGAGTCATGAGTAAGAACGGCTCAAAAGCGATGGTGTAAAACGAGAACATAGTCCGCTTTTGAAAGGCGAACCAAGGTAAATAACCGGCGCCAACTGCAGTCAAAAGTAAACCGCTGATGCGATCTCGATGACTGATCCAATAACCAAATGTCACAAGTAAAGCCAACGTCGCGCTCCACCAAAGTATTGGCGTTCCGAGTGCAATAACTTCTTGCGCACAACTTGCTGAGCCACAATTTTTTGGTGCGCTGTAAAAGAATGAGGTTGGTCTGCCCAGAATTAACCAATTCCAAGGATTAGCCGAGTACGGATGTTTTTCAACAAGGTGGGCGTGGAAGTTGAGAATCTCTGCGTGGTAATGCCAAAGATTTCGCCAAACGTTGTGCGACCAGTTTCGATCCCAACCAGTTTTAGTAACAATCCAACCAACCCAAGATGCAATGTATAGAAATACTGGAATGAGAAAGAATTGCAAGAATCGCTTTGGCAGATCGCCACGAACCACATCAAAAACTGGTTCTTCAGCGCCCAGGTAGCGCTTGCGGTTGTAATCTAAAATCAAAACAAATATTGCGAATGCAACAATAAAATAAAGCCCACTCCATTTGGTTCCAACAGCGAGCCCAAGCGCGATTGACGCAAGCCAATACCTATTAAATAAAATTGCCAAAACTGCGCACTGAATGAAGAAAGCTAGAAAGATATCTAGCAGCGCTGTTCTAGACATCACCAGGTGAAGCCCATCAAAAGTTATAACGGCTGCGGCAGCCGCGCTCAAGTAACTATTCCCAAAAAGTTTGCGTGCGGTTAAATACATCAGAAGTATTGAGAGCGAGCCAATAATGGCACCGCTAAAACGCCAACCAAATTCGTGATATCCGAAGAGCTTTATTCCAATTGAAATTAACCACTTGCCCACCGGTGGGTGCACGACAAATTCAGCGCTGTGTGTCTTTGGATCAATTTCAACGCCATGAAGTAAGAGCGAGTGAGCATTCTTTGCGTAGTAAACCTCATCGAAGATAAATCCTTTTGGCGAGCCCAGGTTCCAAAGGCGAAGCAATAAACCAAAGGCGGCAAAGCCAAGAGCAGTGGCCCAATCACGATTGATTCGCTCGCGCAGGTCTGTCATGGGTGAAGCCTAAACCTGCGAGAATTGCCCAATGCTCGTTCTAGCTGCGATTCCATTAGGCAATCCTAAGGATGCCTCACGCAACCTTGGTGAAGCGATTGCCGCTGCGAAATTTATCGCGGCCGAAGACTCTAGGAAATTCTCCAGACTTTGTAGTGATCTAAATGTTAAACATTCGGCAAAGGTCATCTCGTTCTTTGAAGGCAATGAAACGGAACGAATCGGCGAATTACTCGAGATATTAACCAGCGGCGCTGATCTCTTAGTTGTGACCGATGCCGGCATGCCCGGCATAAGTGATCCGGGATATCGATTGGTTCGCGCAGCGATCGATGCAAATATTCAAGTGAAAGTTCTTCCTGGACCAAGTGCGGTTACAACGGCCTTGGTACTTTCTGGACTTCCTTGTGATCGTTTCTGCTTTGAAGGTTTTCCGCCACGTACAAGTGGAACGCGGCAGGCTTGGTTTGAATCACTTGCCCAAGAAACTCGAACAATTATTTTCTTTGAAGCCCCACATCGTTTACTTGAATCACTTGCAGATGCCCAAGTGATTCTTGGCGCAAATCGGAGAGCGGCTATCTGTCGCGAGATGACGAAAACTTATGAAGAGATAATTCGGGGCGACCTATCCGAACTTCACAACTGGGCTGCCACAAATGAAATTTTGGGTGAGATAACGATGGTCATTGCAGGTTATGACCAATCGACAAAGACCTTTGAAACCTCAGATCTGATCGCAGAAGTTCTAAAACAAGAGAGCGCTGGGATCTCCCGAAAAGATGCAATCGCAGAGGTTGCAAGAGCAAGCGGTATCAGCAAGCGAACCGTATTTGATGCGATGGTCACTCATAAATCAGGCGATAAGATATGACAATGAGCGGCGCGAAATCTTTCTACTTAACTACGCCCATTTACTATGTAAATGATGCCCCGCATATTGGTCATGCTTACACGACTGTTGCTGGTGATGTTTTAACGCGCTGGCATAGACAACGCGGTGAAAACGTCTGGTTCTTAACGGGCACCGACGAGCATGGCGAGAAAGTTATGAATACCGCGAAGGCTAATAACACTTCGCCGCAAGATTGGTGCGATCGTTTAGTAACCGATGCTTGGAAGCCCAATTGGAAAGCGTTAAATATTGCTAATGATGATTTTATTCGCACAACGGAACCGCGCCATGAAGAGCGGGTACAACGTTTTCTGCAAGGTTTAAAGGATTCTGGCCATATCTATCTTGGAAAATATGAAGGCCCATATTGCATCGGTTGCGAAGAATTTAAGCTGCCAGCAGATTTAGATGAGGGCAAATGCGTGATTCATGGTCGACCAGTAGAGATGTTAAGTGAAGAGAACTGGTTCTTTAAACTCTCTGCTTTTGTTCCAGCACTTATCGAGCACTACAAGAAACATCCGGAGGCTTGTGAGCCAACGAGCGCCCGAAATGAAGTTTTAGCATTCCTCGAAGGTGGCGTCACGGATCTTTCTATCTCGCGTTCGACTTTTGACTGGGGAATTCCAGTTCCCTGGGATACCAAGCAAGTTGTTTACGTTTGGTTTGATGCACTTCTAAATTACGCAACCGCAGTTGGACTTGGTGATGATCCGGCTTCAGAAGGCGGCAAGAAATTTGCGCAAACTTGGCCAGCAGATGTTCACCTAGTTGGAAAAGATATTTTGCGTTTCCACGCCGTTATTTGGCCGGCCATGTTGATGGCGGCAAATCTTCCAGTACCAGGCAAAGTCTTTGCTCATGGTTGGCTACTTGTTGCTGGCGAAAAAATGAGTAAGAGCAAACTCACCGGAATCGCACCAAGTGACATTACAGATCATTTTGGTGTGGATGCTTTCCGTTATTACTTTTTGCGGGCAATTCCATTTGGTTCAGATGGCTCATTCTCTTGGGAAGATATGTCAGCGCGTTACACAAGTGAACTGGCAAATGACTTTGGCAACCTGGCTTCGCGCTTGATAGCCATGATCGAAAAGTATTGTGATGGAGTTATTCCAGCAGTAGCAAAAGATGATGCGCTTGCTGCAGTGCTAGCCGAAACCGTTGCAACAGCAGACAAAGCAATGATTGCCCTCGATTTCCAAGGTGGCATCAATTCAATTATGGATTTTTGTAAGCGAGTAAATGGCTTTGTTACTGAAAAAGAACCGTGGGTTGTTGCAAAGGAGATCGCTCGCCAAGCTGAGTTAATGGCAATCTTGTATAACACTGCGGATGCAATTCGCGCACTTGCAGTATTGCTTCATCCAGTTATGCCGGCCACTTGTGAAGTTTTATGGAGCTCCCTTGGTGCGGATAAAACTCTTGGTGCGATTGGCGATCAAAAAATTGCGGATGTTTCTAACTGGGGCCAACTTCCAAGTGGCAGCAGAGTTGTAAAAGGTGCGGTCTTGTTCCCACGACTTGAAGAAAAAGAAGTAGCAAAGTAAAAATATGGCAGACCGCCATAATCGGGATATTGATCGCCAACCCGCGCCACTCCCAGAACCGCTAAGTACAAAGAGCGTTGATGCACATGCTCATATCGAAATAGTCACAAATACTGCGGCTGATTCACCTGAAGTGGGCGAGGTTCTTGCCCAAGCCCGAAGTGTTGGTATTGATCGAGTTGTTCAGGTTGGTTATTCAGCAGAACAATCTGAGTGGTGTGTGAAATGTGCCGAGAGCTGGCCAAATGTTTTGGCTGCAGTAGCACTGCACCCGAATGAAGCACCAGTAGTTGAAGATCTAGAGAAGGACCTTGCGATCATTGCAAAACTTGCACTGCACCCAAGAGTTCGAGCAATCGGGGAAACTGGATTAGATTTCTTTAGAACACCCCCAGAGTTGCAAGAACGCCAAAAATATTCTTTCCGGCGACATATTGCACTGGCCAAAGAAGTAAAAAAAGCCCTTGTGATTCATGATCGTGATGCCCACCAAGATGTACTAGATGTACTTGCGCAGGAAGGCGCGCCAGATAACACGGTCTTTCATTGCTTTTCGGGGGATGCGCAGATGGCTCGCGAATGTATTGATAAGGGTTACATACTTTCATTTGCCGGAACGTTAACTTTTAAGAACGCTCCAGCACTTCGTGAAGCGGTAAAGCTAGTTCCACTAGATCAATTACTTGTCGAAACTGATTCACCCTTCCTTGCACCAATGCCAAATCGAGGTGCGCTAAATACCCCGGCTCAAATCCCAACCATTCTTCGTTTCATGGCAGAAGAGCGCGGTGAAGATTTAGATGAATTAGCTAGTGCAATCTCCACAAATGCTGAACGCATCTTTGGGTCCTTCGCCTGATGTCAGGTTTACTCGGCGCCGCCGAAATCAGAGAGATTGCCGAAAAAATTGGGCTGCGTCCAACCAAGAAACTCGGTCAAAACTTTGTTGTTGATGCGAATACTTGCCGGCGAATTGTTAAGAGCGCTGAGGTTGGCCCCACTGACGTAGCACTCGAAATTGGTCCAGGTTTAGGTTCCTTAACTCTTGCGATGCTCGAGAGCGCACGTGCCGTAGTTGCAATCGAAATAGATGATCGCCTCGCTGGCGAATTGCCGATTACTGTCGCAAAGCACGGATTTGATATTAGAAAATTAACAATCGTTAACCAAGATGCGATGGAAGTTGCGACCTTGCCGATAGATCCAACTGTTCTAGTTGCAAATTTGCCTTATAACGTCTCGGTTCCAGTTTTACTTAGATTCCTTGAACTCTTTCCGACGTTAAATTCTGGCGTTGTTATGGTTCAGAGCGAAGTGGCAGATCGTCTAGTGGCAAAACCAAATACTAAGAATTATGGCAGCCCAACCGTTAAGGCAAACTGGTGGGCTGATTTAAAATCTGCCGGAACTGTTGGTCGTTCCATTTTTTGGCCAGTACCAAATGTTGATTCCTCTTTGGTGCGCTTTGTTCGCCATGCGGCTGCTGGTGATGAATCACTTCGGCTACAAACTTTTCGCCTGATTGATGCTGCTTTTGCCCAACGGCGCAAGATGCTGCGCGGTGCACTTGCTGAAGTATGTGGCAGCAGTGCCGCGGCAAGTGATTTGATCACAAGCGCTGGGATTGATCCAACGTTGCGGGGCGAAGCGCTAGAACTCTCCGATTTTATTAAAATTGCTATTACGCTTTCTAAATGAGCACCAAGGGCGTAGTAGTTCGAGTACCTGCAAAGGTTAATTTGCAGCTCTCTGTTGGGCCGCTCGATCCAGATGGTTTTCACGAAGTAACCACAGTCTTTCAAGCAATCTCACTCTTTGACGATGTAACTATTCGCTACGGCCGCGATGAATCCGGAATTGTCCTAACGCTCTCGGGTTCAACTTCGCAGGGCGTGCCAGTCGATGGTTCTAACTTGGCTTATAAAGCCGCCGAAGTAATGTGTAAGAAATATAAATTATCTGATGATCTTGAGATTCACATCAAGAAAGAGATTCCAGTCGCGGGAGGTATGGCTGGTGGAAGCGCCGATGCTGCTGGCGTAATCGTAGGAATTGATGCGCTATTTGATCTTGGTCTTTCTCGTGATGAGATGGAAAAAATTGCGGCAACTCTTGGAAGCGATGTGCCATTTTCAATTTCTGGCGGCACAGCAATTGGTCGGGGACATGGCGATCAAATAACTCCCGCTCTTGGTCGCGGTAACTTTCAGTGGGTACTGGCACTTGCAGGTCAAGGACTTTCAACGCCAGCTGTTTATCAAGAGTGCGATCGACTTCGCGAAGGTTTAACAATTTCAAAACCACAGATCAGTGATGCGATGATGCAAGCGCTTCGAGCTGGTGATCCAATTGCGCTAGGAGATGCTCTTTCAAATGATCTGCAAGCAGCAGCATGTTCACTTCGACCAGCACTGCGTTTAGTTTTAGATGTTGGACGTGACTACGGTGCACTTGGTGGAATTGTTTCTGGTTCCGGGCCAACTGTCGCATTCTTAGTTGAGGATGAAGAAAAGTCTTTGGATTTAACAGTTGCACTGAGTTCCAGTGGAGTAGTGGCTGGCGTTGTGCGGGCAAGTGGACCGGTTCATGGCGCGCGAGTGGTGGAGACCCTTTAAAGGCACTTAATAGTCGCTAAAAAATGCGACGGTTTGGTGGTATTCGCTTCGTAAGGGATAATTCAGGTTCCGCCATTGTGTAGTGGCTAGCACATGGGCCTTTGAAGCCCAGGGTCCAGGATCGATACCTGGTGGCGGAGCGATAGCGGTTCCACCAGAAGTAAGAGGTGGCGGAGCAAAGCGGCTCCACCATTAACAAGTGGTGGCGGAGCGATCGCCAGAAAAGTAAGAAGTAGGCTCAGACCAAGATAGGGCGGAGGCGAAACTTTGGAGCACAAGCTAGAGGTAGCAATAGTTCTTGCCGCTGGCGAAGGCACCCGCATGAAATCTACAACTCCAAAGGTTTTACATACTTTGGCCGGTAAAACAATTATTGATCACGTCTTAACTCAGGTAAATAATTTAGCGCCTAATGAAATTCGAGTTGTTGTTGGTGCCAGCCGCGAGAGCGTTGAAGGCCACATAAAAGATATTTATCCAAATGTAAAAACAGTATTTCAAGCGCAGCGAAATGGAACAGGTCATGCGGTGCAATTGGCGCTCGCAGATTTGAAGTCCAAGGGCACGGTCTTAATCCTCGCTGGTGATACACCTCTATTACGCAGTGAAACCCTCGCTGAATTTATCGCCGTCCACAAATCTTCTAAGTACCAAGCGTCAGTCTTAACATCCGAGCTACCTGACCCAACTGGCTATGGTCGCATCTTGCGCGATGAAACTGGCGAGATCGTTGCCATTATTGAAGAGCGCGATGCCAGCGAAGAAATCAAACTAATTGATGAAGTAAATACTGGCGTCTACCTATTTGATATCGATGCTCTGAAATCAGCAGTAGCTAAACTCGATACCAATAATTCGCAAGGCGAGCTATACCTAACTGACGTGATAGCCGCAATAAATACTGGCGCAAACGGCGCGGCCGCAATCCTCTCGAACGATTTCACAGAAACACTTGGAATAAATGATCGCGCGCAGCTTGCCGAATGTGAAGCAGTGATGCGTGATCGAATTAATGATGCCCACATGAAAGCCGGCGTTGCCATACTAGATCCACAGACAACTTGGATTGAAACAACGGTGAAGCTTTCAAATGATGTAACAATCCTGCCAGGTAGTCTGCTAACTGGAACAACAACTGTTGCAACAGGTGCAACTATCGGGCCACGCACAACTTTGCATAGTGTTGTAGTTGGGTCTGGCGCAAAGATTGTTGAATCTAATTGTTCTGACAGTGAAGTTGGTGCTGGTGCCAGCGTTGGTCCATATTCATTCCTTCGAGCCGGAACTAAACTTGCCGTAAATAGCAAAGTTGGTGCTTTTGTTGAGATCAAGAATTCAACCGTCGGTGAATCTTCGAAGGTTCCCCATCTTTCATATGTTGGCGATGCAAGTATTGGCTCAGGCACCAACATTGGAGCTGCCACTGTCTTTGTGAACTACGACGGCGTCGAAAAGCATCGGACCGAAATCGGCAATGATGTCCGAATTGGAAGCGACACAATGTTGGTTGCACCCGTTTCAATTGGCGACGGCGCATACACTGCTGCTGGATCAACCATCACCGAGGATGTCCCAGCAGGAGCAATCGGTGTTGCAAGAGCCAAGCAACGCAATATTCTTGGGTGGGTACTTCGTAAGCGGTCTGGTACGAAATCTGCCGAATCTGCAAAAAAAGCTGGCGCAACCGAAACTAACGAAAAGTAAAGGGAGCTAATTAAATGAGCGAACTACGACTCACCTCCGAAAAAAGGTTACGGTTATTTACCGGTCGTGGTTATCCAGAATTAGCAGAAGGCGTTGCGCAAGAACTTGGTATTCCAATTACGCCGACATCGGCTTATGACTTTGCAAATGGTGAAATATTTGTTCGCTTCGAAGAGAGCGTTCGCGGAAGCGATGCTTTCGTAATTCAAAGCCACGCTGCTCCAGTAAATAAGCAGATCATGGAACAACTCATCATGGTTGATGCGCTAAAGCGTGCTTCGGCAAAACGAATCACAGTTGTTGCACCTTTCTACGGTTATGCCCGACAAGATAAGAAGCACCGCGGCCGCGAACCAATTTCAGCAAGACTTATGGCGGACCTTTTTAAAACTGCGGGTGCCGACCGTTTAATGGTTGTTGACCTGCACACCTCACAAATTCAAGGTTTCTTTGATGGTCCAGTGGATCATCTCTTCGCACTTCCACTTCTTACCAACTATGTTGGAAGTAAAGTGGATCGAACTAAGCTAACTATCGTTTCACCAGACTCTGGTCGCGTTCGCGTAGCAGAGCGTTGGTCAGATTTACTTGGTGGCTGTCCAATCGCCTTTATTCACAAAATGCGCGATCCAAGAATTCCAAATGAATCTGTAACCGGAAAAGTCGTTGGCGATGTAAAGGGCCAAACCTGTGTAGTTATCGATGACATGATCGATACCGCCGGCACGATTACAAAGGCTGTTGATGCTCTCTACGCTGAAGGTGCAAAAGATGTAATCATCGCCGCAACTCACGCAGTCTTTTCTGGTCCAGCAATCGAGCGGTTAAAAGCTTCGAATGTTAGTGAAGTTGTAGTAACCGATACCTTGCCAATTCCAGAAGATGCCAGATTTGAAAACCTAACCGTTCTTTCAATCGCTCCACTTCTTGCACGTGCGATTCGTGAAGTCTTCGAAGATGGCTCAGTAACCAGCCTCTTTGACGGCCATTCCTAAGCCCGATTTTGCGTTGAACGGGCTAGTTCGCTAACCTTTGGCCATCGTTCCGGCGAGGGATTAAAAATCCGTAATCGACGGTTTTGCTCTCCTCGGACGTTTTTACACTGACGGATTACTCGAGGGAGAGAATTAAATGGCTGAAATTACTATCGCCGCAACCAAGCGCACTGAGTTTGGTAAGGGTGCATCACGTCGTGATCGTCGCTCTGGCTTGGTCCCAGCAGTTATCTACGGCCATGGTGAAGCGCCACAACACGTTGCACTTCCATTGCGCGAACTTGGTATTGCTCTTAAGAGCGCCAACGTTCTTCTAGATGTTGTTGTTGATGGCAAGACTGAACTAACACTTCCAAAGTCAGTTACTCGTAACCCACTTACCGGAATACTTCGGCACATCGATTTAGTAATCGTTCGTCGTGGTGAGCGCGTTACAGTTGAAGTCCCAGTTCACGCAACCGGAAAGCACGATGTTGACGGAATTCTTGAACACATCAATAACACAATTGAAGTTGAAGCTGAAGCAACATCTATTCCACAATTCCTAGAATTGAACATGGATGGCTTGATGGCTGGAAATTCACTTTACGCTGCAAACGTTGTTCTACCTGCAGGAGTAACTCTAGTTTCAGATCCACAAATGCCAGTTGTTCACCTATCTGAACGCTCTACCGTGGTTGAAGAAGTTCCAGTTGTTGCTGCTGCGGAAGGTGCTGCTCCTGCTGATGGCGCTGCTCCTGCTGCTGACGCTGCCAAGTCTTAATACTCGCAAACAGAAATAAATGAGTTCAGAGCGCTGGTTAGTTCTTGGATTAGGTAATCCAGGGGATCAGTACGCATCTACTCGTCACAATATTGGCCAGATGGTTATTAACTATCTGGCCATTAACACAAAGTTTTCCGCCCATAAATCTAAAACCCAGATTGCAGGTATCCGCGTTGCTGGCGCGCAAGTAACGCTCGCCAAATCAAATGGTTACATGAATGACTCGGGCGCTCCAACAAAAGCTCTCGCAGATTTCTATAAAGTTTCGCCGGATCGATTGATCATCATTCACGATGAGATTGATATCGCCTTCAACACCATCCGCCTAAAGATCGGCGGCAGCGATAATGGCCACAATGGTTTGAAATCAATCACAACTCATTTCACAACCCCAGATTATTATCGAGTCCGCATGGGCGTTGGTCGCCCACCGGCGCCGCAAGATCCAGCAGATTTTGTGCTAAAACCATTTTCATCAGTCGAGAAGAAAGATCTGGAAGATTTTATTTCTCGCGGCGCACTTGCAGTTGAACGATTAATCGAAAAAGGACTTGAGTTAGCGCAACAAGAATTTAATCAATAAATCAGCCAGTATTGCGTAAGCCGGCAGCAACACCATTTATCGTAAGCAAAAGTGCTCGTCTTATAAGTGGATCAACGCCATCATTGCTACGGACCTTATGGAGCAGAGTTACCTGTAATAAATGAAGTGGCGACAGGTAGGCATCTCTGACTTGCAATGTTCGAGCCAGAATTGGTTGATCACCAAGAAGCTGCGATTTCTTAGTTAATAATAAGATTTCACGCTTTGTTAATTCGAATTCTGCCTCGATTGTCTTCAAGAAGTGATGCAGTTCGGGATCAACCAAGGTTTTCACATACTTGCTTGCCATTGCTAGATCTGTCTTAGCTAACGTCATTTCAACGTTGGAAATAAAAGTTCTAAAGAAGTGCCAATCCTTCAACATTTGTTCAAAAATCTTTTCATTTCCGGCTTCCCGAGCTGCCTTTAAACCAGAGCCAACGCCGAACCAACCAGGAACAATCTGGCGAGATTGCGTCCAGCCAAATACCCATGGGATTGCGCGAAGAGATTCGAGTCCGCCTTTTGCATCTGGCCTTCGCGACGGCCTTGAACCTAAGAAGAGATTTCCAAGTTGTTCAACGGGGGTAGATGCATAAAAGTAAGCCGGTAAATCAGGATGATCGACAAGTGCACGATAAGTTTTAAAAGCGTTTTCGCTGACGCTATCCATGCAGCTAGACCAAGCAGCAAGTTCTGCTGGAGTCTGACGAGGTGCTCGATTTAGAACTGTTGCCTCTAGGGCCGCAGCCAATGAAAGTTCAACGTTCTCACGTGCAAGTGATGGCAGCGCGTACTTATCGCTAATTACTTCACCTTGTTCGGTCATCTTTATTTGGCCATCGAGTGAACCCCAAGGAAGTGCAATTAGCGCGTCATATGTCGGTCCGCCACCGCGACCTACTGAACCACCACGGCCATGGAATAAGCGAAGGGTGACACCATGCTTGTGTGCGATATCGCGAAGTTTGCGTTGGGCTTTATGAATTTCCCATTGCGAGGTTGCAATACCGGCATCTTTATTTGAATCTGAATAACCCAGCATCACTTCTTGAACATTGCCGCGCAACTTTACTAATTCTCGATATTTTGCATCGCTTAATAAATTATCCAAAATTGTGTCAGCCGCCTGAAGTTCGGCAACTGTTTCCAATAGTGGGGCATATCCAATAAGTCCGTTAAGACCAGCTAGGTCACCAAGTTCAACGGCAGCTAGAACATCCTTGTGAGATTTTGTCATTGAAATTATGTAAGTCTCGATAACTTCTGGGCCAAAAGATTGGATCAAATCCTTAATCGCGCGGAAGGTATTTAGCGTTTTGGCAGCGTCCGCATCTAATTTATCAATCCCAACGCTAGCTATTTGAGCCAGGGCATGATGGTGCGCATCGCTATGTTCACGGATATCCATAGTTGCATGGGTTAAGCCAAAGCTGGCAACAGTGCGAATAATGCGCTCGAGTAATCCAGTTGCAATTAATTCACCGCGATGTGCCATCAATGATGAGCGCATTAAATTCAGATCAGCCAAAAGTTCTGCGGTACTCTCATAATCGCGACCAGCAACGTGTGGTGTTCCGGCGGCATGACGTCGTTGCGTCAGAATTAATCGGTGTCTTATTGCAGTTGCCTTTAACCGGTATGGCTCCTCGACATTTAAGCGGCGGAATCGATCTTCAATTTCTGGCAAAAGCTCGAGATCCTGAGTGACTGATTTTTCTAATTCAGGTGAAGCACCGGCAATGCGACTTGATACCGATAGTGCTTGGCGAAGTAGATCGAGTTGGCCACTCATCGCTCTAATGAAGTGACCGGTTTGAAGTGTGATCGCCGACTTGGTTATTTCTGGCGTGATATTTGGATTTCCATCACGGTCGCCACCAATCCACGTTCCAAAACTAAGCGGGCGCGCTGTTGGTGAAACAGTTACACCAAGACGCTTAAGTTCAGTTGCGAAATCATCAAGCACTTCAGGAATTGTAAGTTTAAATAAATCATCTAAGTAATAGAGCGCATTTGTTGCTTCATCAAGTGGTTCCGGCCGTCCGAGACGTAACTCATCAGTCTGCCAGAGTAAATCGACAGTTTCAGAGAGCCTGCGATCTCTGGTTTGCGAGGCAGGTTGGTCTAGTAAATCTGCAATGGTATTCATCTTGCTCAGAACCGAACGCCGGGCCGCTTCAGTTGGGTGTGCTGTAAATACTGGGCGAACGGAAAATTTGTTTATCCACTCTTGAATATCAGCCGTTGTAAATTCACCAGTGCGCGCTTGCACCTCAAGAATTCGGTCAACTGCCCGAGTCAACCAAGATCCACCAGCTTCGCGCTCTGCGGCAAGGACCCGAGCTCGGTGCACTTGTTCGGCAACATTCGCCAAATTGAAATAGTTACTAAATGCGCGAACTAGTTGCACGCTCTCTTCAACGCTTAAACTTTCTAAAAGTTCTTCACCGTCGCCAGATCGCACAGATTTACGAACTCGTTCGACAAGTTCAAGCAAATGTTCGCCTTCTTGTCGAACTAAAGATTGGCCGAGCAGATCGCCAAGTCGGCGCACATCACTGCGCAGGCCAGCTTCATCAGCTGGTAACGGGCTTGCGGTCTCGCTCACTGGCTAATCATTACAGGTCGAGCGGGCTATTCATCACCTAATATAATTAGCGAGTACCCCCATCCAGATTGGATGTGGGGCTTTTGGCGTTGTTTAGGAGGGCCTTACCTATGACACTTCTAAGCGCCTTCCCGCAAAGCGCTTTGACCAGCCCAATCACGACTCCGCCAGATGGTGGCGAATTGGTTGCCATCAATTCCATTCGTTCATTTGTTATTGCTCAGGTTTCTAAGGACCAACCAACCCTTGTGATAGCGCCATCAACCCGCATTGCCGAAGAAATTAGCGATGAGCTGCGCTCGTATATTGGCGATCACGTAATTGATTTTCCGGCTTGGGAAACTTTGCCGCATGAAAGATTGAGTCCCAAAAGTGACACGGTTGCAAAGCGCGTTAAAGCGCTGCATCAGATAAATGAATTTAAGGGCGCAGGAGTTGTGGTCACATCAATCCGTGGCTTACTTCAACCAATTGCTGCCGATCTCTTGGATGAGAAAATAATTACCTTAGAAATCGGTAGTCAGATTTCGATGGCGCACCTCACGAGTCGGCTTTCGTATTTTGGTTTTACTAGGACCGACTTAGTCGAACGACGTGGTGATTTTGCAGTGCGTGGTGGAATTTTGGACCTCTTTCCAGCGGATTTAGAACATCCAATACGCATTGATTTCTTTGGTGATGAGATCGAAGAGTTGAAATATTTTACGGTCGCCGATCAAAGAACATATGCGCCGGTTACAGGTGAAATCAAGATTTATCCGGGCCGGGAATTAATGATCTCCGATGCCGTGAAACAGAAGGCCAAATACCTGGCGGCAGAATTTCCACAGTTAACCGAGATGGCCGGAAAGATTGCCGAAGGCATCAGCGTTGACGGAATGGAATCAATCACTGCACTGTTAAAGCCCAACCTAAATTCCCTCGTTGAATTTTTACCGAAAAATTTCTCAATAACTTTTATTGATGAACCGAGAATTAAATCGCGAGCCGCAGATTTAGTTGCAACGAATCAAGAATTTCTTGAAGCTTCATGGTCTAATGCCGCGATTGGTGGCGCATCACCAATTGATTTAACTGGTGAGATTAGTAATGGCGGCTATTTCACTTTTGATGAAATATTGGAAAGGTGCGCCAAATTAGATCTTGGTTACTGGTCGCTCAATCCATATGCATCGCAAGGCTCTGATGAAGTCCAAAGCCCTGTGCTTGCAGAGTTTGAGGCCATTCCGGTCTATTCCGGAAAGGTTGAAGGAGCGATCGAAGATTTAGGTGACTGGCTTAAAAATGGTTATCAAATTATTTTCACTGCCACTGGTCCAGGAATCTTGGAGCGCTATCAAGTGCTGCTACGAGAAGCTGAAATACCAGAGCGCAAATTAACCGAGATCTCATCGACGCTAACTCGCGATGCTATCTATTTAACGACCAGCGCCATTGAACATGGGTTCATAAACCATGCGGCAAAGCTTGCGTTAATTACCGAGAAAGATATTTCTGGTCAGCGCAGCTCAAGCAAAGATCAAGCTCGGATGCCATCGCGTCGAAAGAAGGCAATAGATCCACTTGAATTGCGTCCTGGCGATTTTGTAGTGCATGAACAACATGGCGTTGGTAAATTCATCGAACTCGTACAACGCACCGTGGGCGGCGTCGCTCGGGAATATTTAGTAATCGAATATGCGGCATCAAAACGTGGCCAACCGGCAGATAGATTATTTGTACCAACCGATACCTTGGATCAAATCACGCGCTATGTCGGCGGTGAATCACCTGCAGTAAACCGTATTGGTGGTTCAGATTGGCAGAATACAAAGCGTCGCGCGCGCAAAGCGGTTAAACAGATTGCCGCCGAACTTATCCAACTTTATGCAGCCCGGATGAGTGCACCAGGTTTTGCATTCTCACCTGATACGCCATGGCAGCGCGAACTTGAAGCGGCATTTCCTTATGTCGAGACTATCGATCAACTTGCAACGATCGAAGAAGTTAAACGAGACATGGAGAAATCACATCCAATGGATCGAGTTGTATGTGGCGATGTTGGTTATGGCAAAACCGAGATTGCAATCAGAGCAGCCTTTAAAGCTGTCCAAGATGGCAAGCAAGTTGCAATACTGGTTCCGACAACTTTGCTTGTTCAACAACATCTAACAACATTTCAAAATAGATACGCTGGTTTCCCCATCGCGGTTGCAGGACTCTCTAGATTCAATACGCCAAAAGAAGGTCGCGAAATTCTAAACGGCATGAAGACTGGTTCGGTTGATGTAGTAATTGGAACGCACCGATTGCTCTCTAAGGATGTGGAATTTCGTGATCTTGGACTAGTGATTGTTGATGAGGAACAACGCTTTGGCGTTGAACATAAAGAAGAGTTAAAGAAAGTTCGCACGAATGTTGATGTGCTTTCAATGTCCGCTACTCCTATTCCAAGAACGCTGGAAATGGCGATTACCGGTATTCGCGAAATGTCGAACATAACTACTCCACCAGAAGAACGGCACCCAGTTTTAACTTATGTTGGTCCTTATGATGAGAAACAAGTTACCGCTGCGATTCACCGGGAATTGTTACGCGATGGCCAGATCTTTTTCATTCACAATCGAGTCGAAAGCATCGACGGAGTTGTAGAACGACTCGCAAAATTAGTACCGGAAGCCAGAATTAGAATTGCGCATGGACAAATGAATGAGCGACAACTAGAAGATGTGATCTTGGCCTTCTGGGAACGTGAATTTGATATCTTGGTTTGTACAACAATCATTGAGAGCGGAATTGATATTCCTAATGCCAACACTTTGATCGTTGATCGTGCGGACACCTTTGGGCTTTCACAACTCCACCAACTTCGTGGCCGGGTTGGCAGATCTCGTGAACGTGCTTATGCCTACTTCCTTTACTCACCAGATAAGCCACTCACTGAAATAGCGCACGATCGATTAACTACGATCGCAATCAACACCGAGCTAGGTGCTGGTATGCAAGTTGCCTTAAAAGATTTAGAGATCCGCGGCGCTGGAAATTTACTGGGCGGTGAACAATCTGGCCACATCGCAGAAGTTGGCTTTGATCTTTACATGCGCATGGTCAGTGAAGCGGTTGAAGAATTTAAAACTGGTTATGTTTCGCAAGGTACTGATGAGCCAAGATTTAAAGAGTGCAAGGTTGAATTACCAATCACGGCGCATATTCCAATCGAATATTTACCTTCCGAACGGCTACGTCTTGATATTTATCGTCGAATGGCTGATGCCCAAGATCCGCAAGAACTAGATTTAATCCGCGGTGAACTTGTCGATCGATTTGGTGTGCTTCCAGATGAAGCCGAGAACTTAATGGCAGTTGCCGGATTGCGAACGCTCGCTAAAAGTTTGGGCCTCACCGAAGTAGTTTTGCAAGGCAAGTTCCTACGAATCGGGCCTATCAATCTGCCAGATTCGATGGTCATGAAATTGAACCGTGTCTACCCAGGTTCGCTTGTTAAAAGCGCCACATCAACGGTCCTAGTAGCCCGCCAGAGCACGCCAAATTGGATTGCCGAGGAGGAAATAGGGGATACTTCGGTTCTGCCGTGGACGATCGAAGTTTTAAACTCCATAGTGGTGCCGGTCAAAAAATAAATCGTCTTGAGATGGGGTTTTTGTGAAGAAGATTGTTGCAATCGTAGGAGCAAGCTTGTTAGTTCTATTAACAGGTTGCTCACAAGTTAATTCAGCCGCGACAATCGGATCAACTGATGTACCCATCACAACAGTACAAAATACTGTTAAAGATATTTTATCCGAGCGCACTAAAATTGACACTTCTGGCATGCAATTGCAGACCGGTGCTGATCTAAACGTTGCCGCGCTGCGCTTCCACGTAATTTCTGTTCTATTTGACCATCTTGCTGTTGCTTTGAAGTTGTCAATAACTGACGCGCAAATTGCCACAACGCGTGCTTCTATCATTTCAAAAATTGGTACCGAAGCCGATCTTCCTAAAGCGCTAATTGGTGCTGGAATTGCAAAAGTTGATTTTCCACGTTACCTACGTACCGTTCTAATTGCGCAAGAAATCGGCAAGGTAGCCGTAGCTGCTGGCGATACTTCAACTGATGGCAGCGGAATTCAAAAATTGATTATTGCGCAGGCAAATAAGGATAAAGTAGTAATTAATCCTAAGTACGGTTCTTGGGATGCGGCCAATGCAAATGTAGTTGCAGCACCTGCAAATTCTGCGGTAACTAAATAATTTAGCATGGCAGATCAAACTTCACAGTTAGAAGTTCTACGTGAGGTTATGGACCGACTTCGCTCTCCAGGCGGCTGTCCTTGGGATGCCGAGCAAACTAATGAATCTCTTCTGAAGTATCTTCTTGAAGAGTCTTACGAGTTCATCGAAGCGGTAGAAGAGAATGATCGCGTTGCCATGCGTGAAGAGCTCGGCGATGTACTTCTCCAAGTTTTCTTCCACGCCCGAATGGCGCAAGAGCATCCGACAGATCCCTTCAACGTTGAAGATGTCGCACAGGTAGTTGCAGAAAAATTAGTTCGTCGCCACCCACATGTATTTGGTGACACCAAAGTTTCCGGTAGCGCTGAAGTACTTGAAAATTGGGAAGCCCAGAAAGCTGCTGAAAAAGGACGAAGCTCTGCGACCGAAGGAATTCCACTTGGTCAACCTGCACTAGCTCTTGCAACAAAATTGATCTATCGCGCCGAAAAATATGGCCACCAAATTGCAATTGAACATCCAATTAATATTTCAAAAACTACAACGCAAGCCGAACTTGGAAAGCTGCTACTCGGAATCATCGACCAAGCACATGATCTGGGCTTGGATCCAGAATCAGCGCTACGAGCCGCAACGAAGGGGCTAATCGCTGATATCCACGCATACGAGTCGAAATCTGGGCTTGCCGACTAGTTTTCGCGTCAAATAGTTGGACGCGATAGAATTACCTTATAAACATTCGAAAAAGCGCAGGAATTAATCACAGGAGATAAAAGTGGCACTTATTGAAGCAATCCATGCTCGTGAAATTTTAGACTCACGCGGAAATCCAACCGTTGAAGTTGAAGTTGTTTTAGAAGATGGATCAAGTGCTCGTGCTGCTGTTCCAAGCGGTGCCTCAACTGGCGCATTCGAAGCCGTTGAACTTCGCGATGGTGGTAAGCGTTATCTCGGTAAAGGTGTTGAGAAGGCCGTTAATTATGTTAACGATGAAATCGCGCCGGCCGTTTCTGGTTTTGATGCACAAGATCAACGACTTGTTGATCAGGAGATGCTCGACCTTGATGGAACAAAGAACAAGGCTCGCCTCGGGGCGAATGCAATTCTCGGAGTTTCACTTGCTGTAGCACGCGCTGCTGCGGAAAGTTCTGATCTATCTTTCTTCCGTTATATCGGTGGACCAACAGCACACACCTTGCCTGTACCAATGATGAATATTCTCAATGGTGGCGCACATGCTGATACCAACGTTGATATTCAAGAATTTATGGTTGCACCAATTGGTGCCGAATCATTTAAAGAATCACTTCGTTGGGGCGCCGAGATTTATCACAGCCTCAAAGCAGTTTTGAAGAAGCGTGGCCTAGCAACAAGCATTGGCGATGAAGGTGGCTTTGCACCAAACCTTGATAGCAACCGTGCCGCTCTTGATTTGATTTTGGAAGCAGTAAGCGCCGCAGGATTTAAGCCAGGAAAAGATATTGCACTTGCTATGGACGTTGCTGCGACCGAATTCCACAAAGATGGCAAGTATGCCTTCGAAGGAAATAAGCGTTCTGCTGATGAAATGATCGCCTATTACGCCGACCTTGTTAAGTCTTATCCAATTGTTTCAATTGAAGATCCACTAGATGAAGATGACTGGGAAGGTTGGGCCAAGATGACCCACGAACTCGGTTCTAAAATTCAAATCGTGGGCGATGATCTTTTCGTTACCAATCCAGAGCGCCTTGCAAAGGGCATCAAACTCGGAACCGCAAACGCACTGCTTGTTAAGGTAAACCAAATCGGAACTCTTACCGAAACTCTTGATGCTGTTGCACTTGCTCATCGCAGTGGATATCGCTCGATGATGAGCCATCGTTCTGGTGAAACCGAAGATACAACAATTGCTGACCTAGCTGTTGCTCTTGAATGCGGCCAAATTAAGACTGGTGCACCTGCACGAAGTGAGCGCGTTGCTAAGTACAACCAACTACTTCGTATCGAGGAAGAACTAAGTGATTCCGCGCTTTATGCTGGACGCCAAGCCTTCCCACGCTTCAACGGTTAATTACTCGGATACTTACTAAATAAGTAGCTGATAAATAAATGCCAGCCAACTCAAAGCCAGTTCGAAGCGCAGCAGCGCAACGGGCAATATCAGCAAGATGGCTTGCGTTAGTTACTGTTTTATTTATTGTTTCGCTAACACTGGCGCCGCCAATGCAACGTTACTTTGCCCAGCGGGCACAGATAAATGCGATCCGTACCCAATTAACTGATAGCAAGAGCGCTCTTGTTAAAGCACAAGAAGATCTAGCTAAATGGAATGACCCAGATTATGTCGCAAGCCAGGCACGCAGCCGACTTCATTTTGTATTTCCTGGCGAGCGGCAATACATAGTTTTAAATGCCCCTGCAGACCAGAGCGCAACTGATGCGCCCGCTGCACCTGTTGCAAACCAAATTCCAAGTGGCCTGCCTTGGTATGGTCGATTACTCGCATCAATTTCAACAACAAATGTGAATCGATGAACGAGAAACCTACGCAATCTGATTTAGAGGCAATCAAAAATCAACTGGGACGCACACCGCGCGATGTTCATTCAGTTTCTTACCGCTGCCCTTGTGGCAAGCCAGCCGTAGTAACTACGCCACCTCGGTTATCAGATGGCACACCATTTCCAACTTTTTATTATGCAACCTGTCCGAAATTGACTGGCGCAATCTCAACTTTGGAAACAACTGGAATGATGGCAGAAATGCAAGATCGTCTTTCAACTGATCCAGAGTTAGCCGATGGCTACAAGAGCGCGCACCTTGCTTATATTGCCGCGCGTGATGAAGTTGCGACAGAAGTTGGCATGGAGGTTGAAGAGGTAGCCGGGATAACGGCTGGTGGAATGCCCGATCGGGTTAAATGTTTGCACTCGCTCGTCGCACATTCTTTATCTGCTGGCCCGGGTGTTAATCCACTTGGTGATGAAGCCCTCGCCGCACTGCCACAATGGTGGCTTGGTGAGAGTTGTTCGGATGTTTCGCCGGGAGGAATTTAAATGAGTCGCGTTGCAGCAATTGATTGTGGCACCAACTCTATTCGTCTTCTCATTGCAGATATCAACGGAGAGAATTTTCAAGAGTTGAATCGCGAGATGGAGATTGTTCGATTGGGGCAAGGTGTTGATGCAACTGGCGCATTTGATCCAGAAGCAATCGAACGCACCCTTGAAGCCACTCGAAAATTCACTGCGATTATTGCAAGCAAAGGTGTAGAAAAAATTAGATTTTGTGCAACAAGTGCAACTCGTGATGCTTCAAATCGAGCGATATTTATCGATGGCGTCCGTGAGATATTGGGGATTGAACCAGAAGTTATTCCAGGAACCGAAGAGGCTGAACTTTCATTTATTGGCGCGACCAAAGTTTTAACGCATGCTGAAAAACCGTTTCTAGTCGTTGATATCGGCGGCGGATCCACCGAATTTGTTTTAGGCGGCGACAGCGTTGATTTTGCAAAGAGTGTAAATATCGGATGTGTTCGTATGTCAGAGCGCCACTTCAAGAAGGCGCCACCACCGGCACTAGCGATTCAGCAAGCAATTACCGATATTGATGCTGCGATTGCAGAGGCGGCTTACGTCGTCCCAATAAAAGAATCTAAGACTCTAATTGCAGTTGCTGGTACTGCCACGACAGTTGCTGCCGCGGCGCTGGGATTGAGCGAATATGACCGCCATGCAATTCACTTATCTAGAATCCCGACCCACAAAGTTCTAGAGGTTGCACAGATGTTCCAACTTATGGATCGCAACGAAATTGCTGCACTTGGCTATATGCATCCTGGACGTGTTGATGTAATTGCTGCAGGGTCCCTGGTGCTGGCCCGCGTCATGCTGGCAACTGGTGCGAGTGAATTCGTTGCATCTGAAACCGATATCTTGGACGGTATGGCATGGTCGCTAAGTCAAGCGCAGGAATAAAAAAACTCGATAACGAAATTATTGCTTGCACTGCTTGTCCCAGACTTGTTAGCTGGCGCAAAGAAATCTCAATAACAAAACGTAAGTCATACCAAGATGAGACTTACTGGGGAAAGCCAGTAACTGGTTTTGGCCCATCGGATGCCAAGCTAGTAATCGTTGGTTTGGCGCCAGGTGCTCATGGTGCGAATCGCACTGGGCGGATATTTACTGGCGATAGTTCAGGTGATTGGCTATATCGCGCCTTACATAAAGCAGGTCTCGCAAAAATTCCTACAAGTACATCTGCCAATGATGGCCAGGGATTAATTGATACCAGAATTATTTGCGCGGTTCGTTGTGCGCCACCAGATAACAAGCCAAGCAATGAGGAGAAAGCAACTTGCTCGCCGTTTATGCAGCGCGAGATTGAATTACTTCTGCCAACAACTAAGTCTTACCTAGCACTCGGCAACTTTGCCTGGGGCGCACTTCTTGCTCGACTTTCTGAATTAGGATTTGAAATTCCAAAGCCAAAGCCAAAATTTGGACACGGTGCTAAATTCAAATCGATCGGGCCGGATGGGTTATCTCGTTTAATTGTTGGCAGCTATCACCCAAGCCAGCAGAACACCTTTACCGGGAAGTTGACCGAAAAGGCTCTTGACGCCGTGATCAAAATCGCTTACATCAAGTAGATTCTTAGAACTTGCTGATGATGTATGGAGAAATTCACCCTAGGTTAGTTTCTGAAGCAAAAAGGTTTACGATTTAACTATCAAATAGAAATTTAGAGGAGAAAAATGGGAAAAGATAAAGAAGAGAAATCATTAAATGCAAGACCAGAAACTTCTGACCTAGCCGTAATCGCGCTGGTTACAAGTATTTTACTCCCTGCTGTCGGTTGGTTTTTAGGTCTTCGCGCCCGTAAGCAAATCGAAGAATCCAGTGGTCAAAAATTGGGTAGACCACTTGCGACTGCTGCAATTTGGGTAGGCGGAATAATCACGGTTGGCTGGATCGCCTTATTCGGCTTAATGGCAATCAGCATGTCATTCAGTAATGATGAAGGCGGACGTGGCATGGGATTTGGAAATCATCGGATGTTTACTGGCGGAAATAATGGACGCAGCAATTTTGGTCCCGGGCAAGAAGACCGTGGCTGGTTTGGTGGCCAGGATGATCCAAACGGTCTAGGTCGTGGACCGGGAATGATGCAAGTCAATCCATCTCCAAACGCAACGCCACCTACAAACTAATAAATTAAATTCATCCCGTCTTACCGTTAGGCTATGAAATGCATCAAATATTCATAGCCTAAGGAGAGAAAGTGGCACTTGTAAGTATTACGGTTGAATTAATCACCGAAATTCCATTAACAATAAACGACGCTAATCGTGCCGACGGCCAGTCATATCTTGATTTGATTACAGATGCCGCAACATTGTTTATGGAGAATAACGATTTAAATCAACTTGATTTCCAAGTAAAAGTCGTTGGGGATGTAATTGCTTCTGAGTAATCCCTTTAAGCGAGTTGGAATATAGAAATTATACGAAGCCTCTTACGTGCCTCGCATTTTGGTCCAACAGTTCTCGTTGTCTCTATCTCTTTTTTACTTTCACTTACCCAATTTTCAGTATTGGATTCCGCGGAAGTAGCAGCGGCCATACTTGCTGGCCAGTTTGTTGTGGGCTGGAGCAATGATCTAATTGATTATCCGTTCGATAAGGCGGCGGCAAGGCTAACGAAGCCATTAGTGTCTGGCGAAATATCCCAAGCACTTCTCAAGAAATGCATTGCTCTCGCCGTCTTCGCTGCCTTGATTTTCTCTTTAGCCGGACCACTTGGAATTACAGGTACCGGCATACATTTCCTTGGCTTACTAAGTGCAACTCTTTACAACCTACGACTTAAGCGAACCGTACTTTCCCCAATCCCGTACATTTTTTCTTTCGGTGCGATGCCGTGGGCGGTTTATCTAGCGGCTGGAAAGCAGCCTCCAACGTGGATCTACCTTGGTTTCGCGCTCTTTGCCACCGCATTCCATCTCTTAAATGTTCTAAAGGATTTGGAAACGGATATTGCGCAAGGAGTACTAGGGCTGCCCCAGCGCATTGGTAAGAAGGCGAGCATTGCGGTTTCAATTGTTTTAGTAGCAGCTGGGTTCATAGATATATTCTTGCGCCCATGATGAAACTTGGGAATATCCTTTTTGTCGTGGCGATGATCTTCACGGTTGTTTTTGTCGATGTGCTATTTTTTAGAAATCACACTTTGGAGCGGCTCGCAGCTAATGTGGGTATTGTGCTCTTGTTTGGCGCCTTTTACTTGCGATTTTTTAAGCACTAACAAGCTGGAAATCTGACCCAAATACGCCTAGTAGACTTCGCTGACGCTGTGCGCCCCCGTAGTCCAATGGCAGAGACAGAGGACTTAAAATCCTTCCAGTGTCGGTTCGAGTCCGACCGGGGGCACCACCCACTTGTTTACTTCTTAGACTTCCTACATTCAATTTCGCCCG
>Ga0194041_10000062_pt1 | contig 38383 bp, 31 predicted proteins | sample JunL449m_MetaG_FD_160082 | JGI IMG/M metagenome (GOLD analysis project Ga0194041, IMG submission 160082) | Anoxic zone freshwater microbial communities from boreal shield lake in IISD Experimental Lakes Area, Ontario, Canada - Jun2016-L442-9m | ecosystem: Environmental > Aquatic > Freshwater >...
GGGTGGGTATGAGCACCGCGGGATGGTGTTATCAGGGTCCGAGTCTGCGTTGCCCTCAAAGATGGCGAATCCGCATACCCGAGACTTTGTCTGGCAACCCAGTGTTCCGTATCGCCTGCGCATTGAGCGAGTGGCACTCGGGGATCAAACTGCTTGGCGGGGAACGGTGACCGACCTTTCGAGTTCTGTCAGCACCGTCATTCGAGACCTGCACCCAGCCGGTGATCGCATTTCGGGAGTCACTATGTGGTCTGAAGTCTTCGCTAGATGTGATGACCCCTCGGTTGCCATCCGCTGGTCAGATGCAGAAGCGTTACTCGCCACAGGAAACCAGGTCTTGCCGAGCGGATTCAGAGTCAACTATCAATCGCATCAAGATGGCGGCTGCGCAAACAGTGACTCCTGTTGTGATGAGGTGGGGATTGTTCAGCGAACCAACGTGCAGCGAGACACGCTGCAGGGACAGGTCATTTCGCGCTGACGCGACTACCTTGTCTGCCCATATGGGCGATTCATCAACAACTGCATCAGAGGCCTCGCTGAGCTACAACTTGGCCGACTTGTTCGAGGCCGTCTCGGATCGGGTAGCGGAGCGAGAGGCGATCGTCTGCGGCGCTCGCAGGTTGACCTACGGGCAACTCGAGGAGCGTGCCAACCGCATGGCGAATCATCTCTTGGCCAAGGGGGTGCAGCCGGGGGAGTTTGTGGGTTGCTATCTGACCAACTGCACGGAGTATCTCGAGGTACTTCTGGCTTGTTTCAAGATTCGTGCAATCCCTGTGAACATCAATTACCGCTACGTCACCGAGGAGTTGCGGTACCTCTTGCTCGACTCTGGGCTTGTTGTCTTGGTCTGCAATGAAGAGTTTGTCGATCGGGTCAGCAGCGTCGCCGCCGAGGTGCCTGCTCTGCGCCACTGCGTTGTCGTTAGCGCGATTGTGGTCAGCCCGATTCTCGTTAGCCCGATTGCAGAACAACGCACCCTCGAGATGCTCCCCGACGCAATCATCTATGACCAAGCCCTAGCTGCAGCCTCGCCTGATCGCCCCCTCGTACTAGGCCGAGGGAATGACGATCTGTACTTGCTCTACACGGGTGGAACTACCGGTATGCCCAAAGGCGTGATCTGGCGACAAGCCGATGCGTTTTTTGGATGCATCGGCGGTGGAGACCCGATGCGGATGTCAGGGCCGGTGGCCTCACCCGAAGAACTTCTTGAGCGAATCATTGATTTTGACTTTGTGTTCTATGCCCTAGCCCCCCTGATGCATGCGGCAGCGCAGTGGGTCTCGTTGATGTGGCTTCTCTGTGGTGCAAAGGTGATTCTGCATTCTGGTGGGTTTGAGCCAGTCGAGATCTGGAAGACCGTGGACGTCGAAAAGGTGTCGATTATGACTGTGGTTGGCGACGCCATGGCCCGGCCACTAATTGATGCTTGGGATGAGCAAGGTCCCTTCGAGATTTCGAGCATGTATTCGCTGTCGAATGGCGGTGCACCACTTGCCCCTTCGCTGCGAGATCGCCTGAGAGAGATTGCTCCGAACGCCATGTTGACCGACGGGTTTGGCTCCTCCGAGACAGGTATCCAAGGAAGTCGGCGGTTATCCCCTGGAGAGGATCCCGGCAAGGGAGTTCGCTTCGATAACGTCGAGGCAGGGACCACAGTCCTAGATGATTCTGGCCACCCCGTTGAACCTGGATCTGGAGTTGTCGGCCGAATTGCGCACTCGGGCTATATCCCCCTGCGGTATCACAATGCTGCAGAAAAAACGGCCGAGACTTTTGTTGTCATCGAAGGCACCCGCTACGTCCTGCCGGGCGATATGGCCACGGTCGAGGCGGACGGTTCCATCACGTTGCTTGGTCGAGGATCTGTCAGTATCAACACCGGCGGTGAAAAGGTCTACCCCGAAGAAGTGGAAGCTCTGTTGAAGGGGCATCCAGCGGTGTACGACGTTTTGGTGGTTGGTGTTGCGGATGAGCGCTGGGGTGAACGAGTGACTGCTGTTGTTCAACCCACGAAGGGAAGTACTCCCACGCTCGAGGAGCTCGATGCTCACTGCCGCGGTCAACTAGCGGGATACAAAATTCCGCGGAGTCTGGTTCTGGTTGAGCAGGTAGTTCGCTCGCCATCGGGCAAGGCCGATTACCGGTGGGCAAAATCAACTGCCGCCGCGAGTCTGGGCTAGTGAGCCAGTCTGAGTAAGTGAGCCAGCTTTAGCGAGTGACGCCCTTTTCGCCTCGAACTGAGGTGAGCACGAGTAGTAGGACGCTCACGATCAACACCATGGTGGCTAATACATTGACCTGCGGTGGGAAGGACACGCGGAAAGCGTTATTGACTTGAATGGGGAAGGTGGTGAACTCGCCCTTGGTGAAGTCCGTCACGATGTAGTCATCGAGTGAGAGCGCAAAGCTGAGCAGGGCAGCGGCCACAATCCCGGGCAAGATGAGCGGAAAAGTGATTTTGCGAAAGCTACGCCAAGGTGATGCCCCAAGGTCCATGGCTGCGTCTTCCAGAGTCCAGTCAAAACCACGGACTCGTGCCTTGACCGTCAGTGCAACAAAGCTGACACAGAACATCACATGGGCAATGACCACGGTCGAGAACCCGAAGATGATATTGCGTCCCAAGAAGAGTTGGTACAGCGAAGCTCCCAACACAATCTCTGGTGTGGTGAGCGGAAGCACCAGAAAAATCTCGATTCCGCGAGAGCCAGTAAATCGGTAGCGGGCAAGTGCAATGGCAATCAGCGAGCCCATGATGAGCGCAATCGTGATGGCCAGAAATGCCACCTCGAGGCTGCGGATAAATGCGTCGGTGAGTTCTTTGTCCTTAAACGGGTCAAGCCAGTTATTGATCGTGAATCCATCCCAGCTGATGTTGTATCTGCCGATCGGGTCATTGAAGGTAAAGACGATGATGTTGATGAGTGGCAGAAATAAATACAAGTACACGAGGCAGGCGAATCCAGTCAGAATTCTTTGCCCCCAACGCGACCCGGCCCGACCGGATGTGTTTGATCCTCGTCTTGGCTTACCGGGCGCTTCGAGTTCACGCGACAAGTACGGCGGTGCGACCCCCTCAGACATCACCATCGCAGAACCGCCCCTCGTCTGTGAGCAGGCTTCGCGGTCATACTGCGAGACCTTCTGTGCCGAGGAACTTGGAATAGATCAACACCATGGTGGTAATAATCGCCATCAGCACAAGCGAGAGCGCCGCCGCTACTGGGTAATCAAACTGCACCAAGAACTTGTCTTGCACCACGGTGCCAATCATCGAGGTCTTGGGAGAACCCAGGTAGCGGTTGTTCAGGTAATCACCTGCAGCCGGGATGAATACCAGCAAGCTGCCAGCAAACACCCCTGGCATAGAAAGCGGGAGCACCACTTTTTTAAATGCTTGCCATGGTGTTCCGTACAGATCCGCTGCTGCTTCCGTTAGGCGGAAGTCGATCTTCTCGAGACTGACGTAGATGGGCAAAATCATGAAGGACAAAAAGTTGTAGGTCAGGCCTCCAATTACGCCTGCCGGGGTGGCAAGGAGGCGAAAGTCCTGAGGAACAAAGGGGATTGCCCGGATAATGGTCAGTACCACCCCGTCGTCTTTCAGGATTGAGGTCCAAGCAATCGTGCGGATCAGGTACGAGGTGAAGAACGGAACAACCACAAGTCCGATCAGCAGGTTTTTCCACCTCCCGCTTCGCGTGGCGATCCAATACGCCAAGGGATAGCCAATGAGGATTGCCGAGATGGTGGCGATGCCAGCAAACACAAAGGATCGTAAGAACTGCGGTCCGTAATCCGTGAAGGCCGAGGAGAAGTTCGAGAACTGCCACGAGAATTCTGGATTGCCAAAGCGCGTGGCCTTTGATGACAGTGCAGTACGAACCAGAATCATCACTGGCAGAAGGAAGAACAGCACCAGCCATAAAATGCCGGGGCTCAGCAGGCCATAGGGAGCCCACTTCCCTTTGCGGAGACCGCGATCGTCTGAGGTCGTGTCTGCTGCCATAACGATGCCTACTCAGGCACCGGTGATCTTGGCGAACTCTTCGTCAAAGAGTGGCTCCTGAACGTCATCGAGGTTGCCCCAGGTCTGAAGCTTCGCAAGTGTGGATGCATCAGGGAAGATGAGTTGACTATCCGCTAGCGCAGCGGCAGTGCCGCCCATTTTGCGCAACTCCTCTTGCACCCCTTGCACGGGTGAGATGTACTGCACCTCGGCCGTTATCTTTGCGGCGTTGACTGGGTCATAGACGTAGTTCATCCATTCAGCGGCGCCGGCAACATTGGTTGCACCAACAGGAATCTCCATGGTGTCAAACCAGAGCGTTCCCCCAGACTCTGGAATCGAGAACCCGATGTTTGGATTTGAGGCAGAGAGCTGCACGACGTCACCAGACCAACCGATGCAGGCTGCGAAGCTTCCCTGTTCAAGATCGTCGATGTAGTCATTGCCCGTGAACGAGCGAATCTGCCCCGAGTCCACGCCCTCTTGGAGTTTGTCGAAAGCGGGCTGGAACTTTTTAATGGTGGGCTTAGCGAGATCGATCCCTAATGACATTGCGAGCAGGCCGATGGTGTCGCGCATCTCGGTCAGCATGCCGATTTTGCCTTTGAACGCAGGATCAAACAAGTCGTCTATCGAGGTCAACTCGCGTCCGGTGACGGATTTGTTGTACGCGATGCCAGCCATGCCCGCCTGCCAAGGCAGTGAGTACGCACCCGTGGGGTCCGATGGCGGTTTGGTGAGTGCCTCGATCAAGTTTGATGAGTTCGGGATCTTGTCGAGTGGAAGCTTTTCCACCCAACCGAGGTCTACGAGGCGGCCTGCCATCCAGAAGGTGAGCGCAAAAATATCGGGGCCAATGGGCTTGCCCTTCGACAGCAGCGGCTGAATTTTGGCGAAGTACTCGTTGTTGTCGTTAATGCCTTCGGTGTACTTGATTTTCTGCCCCGAGGCCTTCTGAAACGAGTCAAGTGTGCCGCCCTTGCCGTACAAATCGCCATCGGGCTTATCGATGTAGAGCGTCCAGTTCTCGAACCAGAGTTCATCGCTAGCAGAGGAGGAGTCGCTGCTGCTGCTCCCACCGCTGCAGGCAGCGAGGATCGCGGGGCCAAGCGCAAGACCGCCCAGAGCCAGACCAGAGGTTCCCAGGAATTTGCGCCTGCTCAGGTCCGCCTTGGTTGCTTGGGTAGCAGAGGGCTGGATTCGAGTTTTACGATTTGTCACTGTGCTCTCGTTTCTGTCTGAATGGAATTGGGCATAGCTCTAGATTTCTTCCTCACCGGTATCGATTGGTGTCATTCCGGCATCTTCAGGGTTGATTGCCTCGGGCACTAGGTAGGCGCCGTCATAGGCCCAGGTCATATCGACTCGGGATCCAACTGTCAGCCGCGCTGGGTCATCCTCGGGGCCAAGGTGGGCAACCAGGGCTGAGCCCATATCAGTCTGCACCTCGCAGCGCACGACAGGCCCTTGGAATAAAAGGCTGGTCACGGTGGTGGGAATACTGCCGCCCGCCACCCCATCTACGGGGGCGAAACTGGGGACGAGTCGTTCAGGGCGAATCATCAGCGTGACATCGGATCCGGGCAGATAGTTGCGGTCACCGCTCGGAACGCTGAACTGTGCGCCCGTGCGTGAGTCCACCGTCACCGTGCTTGCCTCTTGGCTTCGGACCGTAACGGGCAGAAGGTTGGCTGTGCCGATAAACCCAGCCACAAACGCAGTGGTGGGCTGGTGATAAATCTGAGTTGGAGTGCCGATCTGATCGGTGCGGCCATTGGTCATCACCGCGATGCGATCTGACATGGTCAGGGCTTCTTCCTGGTCGTGCGTGACAAAGATGAAGGTAATGCCCACCTCTCGCTGAATTCGCTTGAGTTCAAGCTGCATTGCTTGGCGCAATTTCAGGTCAAGTGCGCCAAGTGGCTCATCAAGCAACAGTGCTTTGGGAAGATTCACGAGTGCTCTGGCAAGGGCAATGCGTTGCTGCTGCCCACCCGAGAGTTGATTGGGGCGTCGCTTCGCATACTCAGGTAGCCGAACAATCTCGAGCAACTCAGTGACTCGCTTGGTGACCTCAACTTCGGGAACTTTGGAGTTGCGAAGGCCGAATGCAACATTGTCGAACACCGACATATGCGGAAACAGCGCGTAGTTCTGAAACACAGTATTGACGTTGCGCTTGTGTGGCGGAGTCTGTGACACGTCCACGCCATCGAGCAGGATCCGCCCAGAGGTGGGTTGTTCAAACCCAGCGATCATTCGCAGAGTGGTGGTCTTTCCGCAACCCGAGGGACCAAGCATGGAGAAGAACTCACCCTCGGCAATATCAAAATCTGCAGATTCAACTGCGGTGTACTCACCAAATTTTTTGACCACGTTTTCTAAACGAATCACTACATCGGCGGCGGCAGTTACTGCATCACTGTTGCCTTGGATTCCCCCACCGCCGTCGAGTGCTTCTGTCATTCGTGTTCACCTATACCAGTTCTTGCGGTATCAGTAGAGAAATGTATCTTTTACAACGGTTTTCTTGTAAAACTAGCTTCAGCAGCGTCAAGAGTTCTGCATGAACTCTGATCTAACTGCACGCAACTTAGAACTTCTAGGGGAGCAATGATGCCAAATATGGAACTAAGAAACGAAAACTTCATCGGGGGAGGTTGGCGGCCATCAGGTTCTGGTCAGATGAGTTCCGTGGTGGATCCCTCAACAGGTTCGGAAATCTTTACTGCTCCGCTATCGGATGCACAGGACGTGGACTCTGCGGTTACTGCCGCGGCACAGGCGTTTGTCTCTTGGAGCGCTACCACACCGTTGGAGCGCGCAACAGCTATGTTCGAGTTGGCCAACCTGATTGAGGCACGAACCGACGACCTGATTGCGGTTGAGTCGCTCAACGCCGGCAAGCCAGTTTCGGCCACAGGAGACGAGATCTCTGCCACTGCCGACTGCTTCAGGTTCTTTGCTGGTGCTGCCCGCACGATGGAGACTCAGGCCGCGGGTGAATACATGCAGGGCTTTACCTCGATGTTGCGCAGAGAGCCAGTGGGAGTGATTGCTTCGATCACTCCCTGGAACTATCCGCTCATGATGGCAGCTTGGAAGCTCGGCCCAGCATTGGCTGCTGGTTGCACCGTGGTGCTGAAGCCGTCTGATCTCACTCCCATGTCTTCGCTGTTGCTTGCTGAGATCGCCCAAGATGTCTTTCCACCAGGAGTGTTCAATCTTGTGTGCGGAGACGGTGCTACAACCGGCGTGGCACTCACTACCCATCCGCTTGTCGACATGATCTCGGTAACAGGTTCGGTAGGTACCGGCAAAGCCATCGCCCGAGCAGCTGCAGACTCACTCAAACGAGTCCACCTGGAACTTGGCGGTAAGGCGCCTGTGCTGGTCTTTGACGATGCTGACTTGGCACAGGTGGCTGAGGCAATCAAGGTCGGCTCCTTCTGGAACGCGGGGCAGGATTGCACTGCAGCAGCAAGAGTAATTGTGGCCGATGGGGTTCATGATGAGGCAGTCGATGCAATCGTAGAGGCGGCTCGCTCGCTCGTTGTTGGCCCTACCGGGAATGAGTCCACAGAACTCGGCCCCGTGATTTCTGCCGCTCAACGCGATCGCGTGAGTGGCTTCGTTGAGCGTGCCTGTGCCGAGGGCGCGGTTGCCGTAACGGGCGGGGCGACCCGGTCAGGTGACGGGTTCTACTACGAGCCATCTGTTCTGGTCGGAGTCGATCAGCGCTCAGAGATTGTGCAGCGCGAAGTGTTTGGGCCGGTTGTGACCGTGCAAAGAGCCAGCAGCGTAGAGCAAGCAATCCAGATGGCAAATGACAGTGATTATGGCCTGGCGGCATCTGTGTTTACTTCTGATGTTGGAACTGCGATGCAGGCAAGCGCGCGACTGCGCTTTGGCACCGTCTGGGTCAATGATCACATTCCACTTGTTCCAGAGATGCCCCATGGTGGGTTCAAACAGTCAGGCTACGGAAAAGACATGAGCCAATACGCAATTGAGCACTACACCGAACTCAAGCATGTGATGGTGAAGTGGTGAGCTCCTCAGTTGAAAGTGAATTCAGTGCGCGAGCTCGGCAGATTGCGGCTGAGGAGATGCCCAAACTTCTCGCTCGCACCGCAGCATCAAAGGCGCTCTATGAGCGAGCGCTTCACTCGATGCCAGGAGGGGTTGCATCAAGCTTTCAGTTGGGTGACCCCTACCCGGTGTATTTGCGAAATGGCAAGGGTGCCCAGGTCTGGGATGTGGACAACAATGAATACGTTGACTTTCACAACGGGTTTGGGACCATGGCGGTTGGCCACGCCCACCCCGTGGTTGTCGAAGCGATTACCACTGCGGCTCAGTCGGGAACGCACTTTGCAGTCACGGTAGAAAATACTGTTGCGCTGGCAGAGGAACTCTGCAGACGCTTCTCGGTTGACCAAGTGAGATTTACAAACTCCGGCACAGAGTCCACGAGCACGGCTATTCGCGTTGCTCGTGCCGCCACGGGCCGCGATGTCATTGCCAAAATCGAAGGCTCCTATCACGGCCACGTAGACCAACTGATGTATTCGGTGTTGCCCGGGGCCGACGTGATGGGTGGACGCGATGCACCGGTTGCTACTCCCAAGTCCAAGGGCGTGCCCGCTGGAATGTCTCAGTGGATTCGTGTGGTGCCATTTAATGACGCACCTGCACTCGAGCGCCTGTTCGAGACCGAGGGTAACCAGATTGCGGCGCTCATCATGGAACCAGTGATGATGAACATCGGGATCGTGGTTCCGCAGCCCGGGTACCTAGAACAAGTGCGTGAGATCTGCACCCGTTACGGCGTCATCCTGATCTTTGATGAGGTGAAGTGTGGCGGAACCATCGCCGAGGGTGGCGCTCAGCAAAGATTTGGGGTTGAGGCCGACCTAGCCTGCTGGGCAAAATCTATCGGTGGAGGCACTCCGCTTGGGGCATTCGGTGGCCGGGCCGACATCATGGATCAGATCAATCAAGGTGCGGCACATCAGGGCACCTACAACGGCAACCCACTTTCGGTAGCTGCAGGACTCGCAACACTCACGCAGGTTCTCACCGCCGAGGCTTATGCAAAGTTCGACAGGCTCGGGGCTCGCCTAGCGAGTGGGATTCAATCGATCATTGATGAGTACCAACTCCCGGCTCATACGGTAGATCTTGGCTGCAAAGGGTGCGTCTCATACCGCTCGCAACCCTTGACCAGCTACCGAGATTTTCTGGAAACTGATCTGAGTATCTATGAGGCCAGCTACCCGTGGATGGTTAACCGTGGCGTGTTCATGACTCCGGGAGACGAAGAGCAATGGACTCTCTCGGTGCAACATGAGGACGAAGACATTGATCGCTACGTGCATGCGTTCGCCGAGTTTGCGGCCGAGTTGACGCGCTAACGGTGGGCAACGCGCTGAGCGAGTACCGCTCTCGGAGTTTCTGGCTGGACTCTTGTGGGGATGACCTCAGCCCGCGGGCTTCTCTGTCGGAGAACGCGTCTGCCGATGTGGTCATCGTGGGCGGTGGCCTCACGGGCCTGTGGGCTGCGCACTATCTCAATGCTCAGTCCCCAGGGCTTCGCATTGTGGTACTTGAGGCCGAGATATGTGGTTTTGGTGCCTCCGGCCGCAACGGCGGTTGGTGTTCGGCACTGTTTCCAGCATCTTTGGATCAGCTAGCCGAAATCAGTAAGAGCCCGTCGCCTGCAGGTAAGCGGGCAAGTGCCACTGCTCAATTTCGGGCAATGATCGACACCGTCAGCGAGGTTGAGCGCACCGTAACCGAGCTAGGGATTCAAGCAGACTTTGCTCGTGGCGGAACCTTATCTTTGGCCACGAACCCGGCACACGTGCCACGTTTGCAGGCCCAAGTTGAGCATCAGCGGTCTTGGGGGTTTGGCAATGAGGATTCTCGTTGGCTGACAACAGAGCAGGTTGCAGAGCGCGTTCGAGTTCCAGGTGTTTTGGGTGCAGTGTTCACCCCGCATTGTGCAGCGGTGCAGCCGGCGAAACTAGTTCGCGGTTTGGCTAGAGGTGTTGAATCTGCTGGGGTGAAAATCTATGAACGCAGCAGGGTGACCTCGATCAACCCCCGAAAGGTGCAGACAAATCAGGGCTCAGTCGCCGCCGAGGTAGTTCTGCAATGCCTCGAGGGCTATACCCCACTGATGCCACAACAGCGGCGCAAGGTTTTACCCCTCTACTCGCTCATGATTGCCACCGAGCCATTATCACCTGAGATGTGGCAAGAGATCGGATTGGCTTCGCGTGAGACATTTACGGACGGCCGGCATTTGTTGATCTATGGCCAACGAACAGCCGATGGCCGCTTTGCCTTTGGTGGTCGCGGTGCTCCTTACCACTTTGGTTCTGCAGTGCAGGACCGATTCGATTCTGATTCGGGAATATTTGCATCCCTCGCCTCGGTTCTTCATGAACTGTTTCCGGTCACGAAAGATGCCGTCATAACGCATTCTTGGGGTGGCCCGCTCGCAGTGCCACGCGATTGGACAGCCTCGATCCATTTCAATCCCGCCAGCGGCTTGGGATCTGCTGGTGGCTATGTAGGAGACGGATTATCTACAACCAATCTGGCCGGTCGTACCTTGGCGGATTTGGTGCTGGGAGTTGACTCCGAATTGGTACATCTGCCCTGGGTTGGTCATGTATCGCGCCAATGGGAGCCGGAACCACTCAGGTGGCTCGGTGTAGAAGCTGGCCGGCGCCTTGCAGGCTTTGCCGATTCCTCCGAGCGGCGGCGCCGCAGGCCAGCAACCGTTGCCGATCGGGCAATGAGCTTGTTTACTGGCGGTCATTAACTCTGGCGATTCTTGCCGGAGTTGTTCGCTAGCGTGTTGCTTCTGGTGCTCGTTGGAAGGGAGGATTTAATGCCGTCACAATCTCTTGATGCTCTTGATCGTGCATTGCTGCGTCTGCTGCAACGCGATGGGCGTCGTCCGTATACGCAGTTAGCAAAAGAGGTTGGTCTGTCCGAGGCTGCAGTTCGCCAACGGGTTCAGCGCATGCTCGATCAGCAGGCCATGCAGATTGTTGCGGTAACAGATCCGATGCAACTCGGATTGAGTCGCCAAGCAATGGTGCTCATCAAGGTTGATGGAAACGTTCGAGACGTTGCCGATCAGCTAGAAAAAATTGTAGAAGTGGATTACCTAGTAGTGACTGCTGGGTCGGTTGACCTTCTTGCCGAGGTAGTTGTCAGCGATGACGACGCGTTGTTCGCTCTTCTCAACGATCAAATACGCCAGATTCCTGGCGTGTTGTCTACCGAGACGATCATGTATCTCAGCCTACGAAAGCAGACGTATCAGTGGGGAACGCGCTGAGCTTCGAAGCAGAGTCCTTGGGAGTCGAGCCCTTCGAGCGAGCAGCCTCGCGGCTACTCAGAGACTTAGCTGGCCCCGAAGCAACCCTGCGGGCAGATCAGCTTGAAGCAATTGTTGAGCTTGTTCAGAATCACCGCAGGGTTCTGTTGGTGCAGGCCACGGGCTGGGGGAAGTCAGCGGTGTATTGGATTGCGACGCAACTTTTGCGCCAAGCGGGCTCGGGTCCCACCTTGGTGGTGTCGCCGCTTCTGGCACTCATGCGTAACCAAGTGGCAGCAGCCGAGCGCGCAGGAATCCGAGCAGTCACCATCAACTCTTCGAACAGTGAGGATTGGCAGTCAATCGAGCAACTGATTCGCAGCGATCAGGTAGACGTGTTGCTGATCTCACCGGAGCGGCTCAATAACCCCCGATTTCGACAAGATGTGTTACCCAGTCTTGCAGCAAGAATTGGCCTTCTCGTGATAGACGAGGCGCATTGCATCTCTGATTGGGGTCATGACTTTCGGCCCGATTATCGCCGCATCGCAGACGTGTTATCTGGCTTGGCTCCTGACACGCCGGTACTGGCGGCAACCGCCACGGCAAACCACCGAGTCGGGGCTGATGTTGCTGCACAGATTGGTAGTAATACGCTCACGTTTCGCGGCTCTCTAGATCGACCAACCCTGCATCTTTACGTGTTGAAGATTGCTACTGCCGCCGAACGCCTGGCCTGGATTGCAAGTTGGGTTCAGTCTCATTCCGGCCCGGGTTTTGTGTACTGCCTCACGGTGTCAGAAGCCGAGCGAACTGCTGCGTTTTTGGCCAGTACGGGAGTATCGGTTCAGTCCTATACCGGAAGCACTCCCACTGCTGAGCGTGAGGCGACTGAAGCAGCGCTTGATGACGGTTCGCTTACCTGTGTGGTTGCCACCTCGGCGCTCGGGATGGGTTACGACAATCCTCGGCTGGCATATGTGATTCACCTTGGCTCACCATCTTCTCCGATTGCCTATTACCAGCAAGTCGGCCGCGCTGGGCGCGGGCTGGTTCAGGCTCAGGTTGTGCTGCTGCCAACGAGCACCGAAGAGGATATCTGGGCCTATTTTGCCTCTACTGCTATGCCGCCACAAGCAGTGGTTGAACAGGTACTCACCGTTCTTGGCTCAGAGGGCCCCCTTACCGTGATGGAGCTTGAGGCGCTGGTGAACCTTCGTCGAGGTCGCCTAGAGGCGCTACTCAAAGTTCTTGACGTTGAGGGTGCAGTCGATTTTGAGGGTTCACGCTGGCGAAAAACCGAGAACCTCTGGGAGTACGACACCGAACGCTATGAGCAACTCGCCGCTGCGCGCCGAAGCGAACAGGGTGCCATGCGCGACTATCAGCAGTCCCCAGGTTGCCGATTGCGATTCTTGCGAGAGCAACTTGATGATCTGGCAGCTACAGACTGCGGTCGCTGCGATCACTGCACGGGCCAAGCACCGGGTCAGGACCAAACGCTCCAAAGTGATTCGGGAAATCCGCTTGAGAGCGCAGCAGCGCTTGAGTTCTTGCGAGGAGTCACGGTGGCGATTGAGCCCCGCAAACAGTGGCCGCGAGGTATTGATGGCCGTCGAGGCAACATCGCTCCCGACAAACGGGCACTCGTTGGCAGGGCACTCGCATTCGGCACGGATCCGGGGTGGTCAGAGGTCGTGGCCCCAGTTTTTTCCGGACCAGACCAGCCACCCACTCAGGAATTAATCGCCGGACTTACTGCAGTGCTCAAAGCGTGGCCTTGGCAACAGCGTCCTACCTGGATTACCTGGATCCCCTCGCGGACCCGACCGCTGCTCGTGGAGGGTCTTGCAGCGGCGCTTGGGTCCCTTGGAAAGTTAGAATTCGTTGCAGCAGTCCAACGTGTAGAGCCCGACGCACCCCCGCAATCACGAATGGAGAACTCCTCCACTCAGGCCGCAAATGTGCTCCAAGCGTTTTCGTTCGGCCAAGCAGACGGGACTGATCTGCCCAACGGCCCTTGTCTAGTTGTTGATGATTATCTGCGTTCGGGGTGGACCATGACGGTCGTAGCCGAAGGGCTGCGCAGTGCTGGTGCTACTGACGTGCTGCCGCTGCTGCTCTGGCGTCGACCCTGAGCAGTAGCGGTAACCTGCCGGTTCGATGATCACTGTTTCTGGCCTGACAAAATCTTTCGGTGGCCGGACTCTGTTCGAGGGGGTCACCTTTAAGCTCATGCCCGGCCGGCGCGTTGCACTTGTTGGCGGCAACGGTGTTGGAAAAACGACCCTGCTGGAAATCATCGTTGGCGAACAACGTGCCGACTCTGGAGAAGTCCATGTGGGTAAAGACACCCGTATCGGCTATTTGCCTCAGGAACTGACCGAACAAGTGCATGGGTCGGTCATCGAGGAAGTGCTTCGCGGCGCCGCTCATGTGACGGATCTTCAAAAGCAACTCCTTCGCCTTGCCGATGAGGTGGCAGAGACGGGGCCGGCTGGAGCACACCCCGACCCCGAGGCACAATCCGCTGCACTCGATGCCTACGGCACAGCTCAACACCACTTTGAAACGCTGGGCGGCTACGGGGTAGAAGCCGAAGCTCGGCAGGTGCTTGCCGGATTGGGATTCTCGAGTTCCGACGCCGACCGGCCCGTTCAGGACCTTTCGGGTGGGTGGCGGATGCGTGTGGCGTTGGCTCGCCTGATGCTCTCCGCGCCTGACTTGTTAGTACTTGATGAGCCCACCAATCACCTCGACGTTGAGTCCGTCTCGTGGCTTGAGCAACATCTAGCCTCTTGGTCTGGAGCGATTCTGTTTGTTTCACACGACCGTGATTTTCTTGACGCCGTAGCCGAGCGCGTGGTCGAGGTCTCACACGGCCGGGCCGTTGAGTACGTCGGCGGGTTTGCGGAGTTCATCGTGCAGCGCGAGGAGCGCCTCGCCGCTGCAGAGGCCGCGGCAGCGGCGCAACAAAAACAACTTGCGTCTACGGAACGGTTCATCGAGCGATTCCGCTACAAAGCAACCAAAGCGCGGCAAGTGCAAAGCAGAGTGAAGGCACTCGAGAAACTCGAACGGCTGCAACCCCCAGAGCGCAAAGATTTGGTGGCTCGATTTGGTTTTCCACCGCCACAGCGATCGGCCCGAGTGGTGGTTGAAACCCGTGACGCAAGCGTGGGCTTTGACGGTCAAGCTGTTCTGAAACATATTGATCTGATTGTTGAGCGTGGGCAGAAGCTGGCACTCATTGGGCCAAACGGTGCGGGCAAGACAACCTTATTGAGACTGCTGCTCGGCCAGATCCCAGCAATGTCGGGCGAAGTAGAAATCGGTAACAACGTCGATATTGCGGAGTTCGCTCAGCATCAGGTGGATTCTTTGCGATTCGAGGCAACTGTTCTTGAGGAGTTTCGAGCAGCAGTCGGAGATGAGCATGGTCGCAACCTGCGCTCAGTTTTGGGCAGTTTTGGATTCCGCGGCGAATCAGTGGATCGCCGAATTGCAGACCTGTCTGGCGGCGAGCGCACTCGATTGGCACTTGCGCGAATCATGGTGAATCCCGTCAACCTGCTGGTATTAGATGAGCCCACCAATCATCTTGATCTGCCGAGTTGCGACGTGCTTGAAGATGCACTCGTTGCCTATCCGGGAACGGTGCTGCTCGTGACACATGATCGTTATCTGATTCGATCGGTGGCTGACTCGCTGCTCGAGGTGCGCGAGGGCAGAGTGATCTTTCACCCCGAGGTAGATGAGGCTGTCCTTGCACCCTCTGGAGTGACCGCCGCTGCAGGGTCCGCAACGGCAGGTACACCCTTGCGGGGCGGCTCGGGTTCGCCTACCCAGACGGTCGGCAAACGAACGAACAAACTCGAGACGCGTCGTCTGACTGCCGAGGAGCGCCAAGCTAAGCAGAAAGCATCCAAAGCTCTAAAGCAGCACGTGCAAAAGCTTGAGCGAGCAATACAGGCAGCAGAGACCGAAGCCTCGCAACTCTCGGCTCAGCTCGCAGACCCAGAAATATACGATGATCACGCACGGGTTCGGCAACTTGCCGAGGACCTCGACGTTGCCAAGGCAACTGCAGACCTTCTACTCCAAGAGTGGGAGCAAGCTCAGAGCGAACTTGAATCCGTCCTGGAGTGATGCCCCCTGAGATGTTTAGCCCTCGGTTTTCGCTCTGCCCGACTCTGCAAGTTCCTTCGCCCATCGGTAATCGGGTTTGCCAGATGGGGAACGCAAAATGACATCGACCACATGAAGTTCGCGAGGCACCTTGTATCCGGCAATATGAGTACGCGTGTGGTCAACCAAGTCCACAAGAGTGGCAGTTTGCCCTTGGCGGAACTGAACCACGGCGGCAACTTTTTGCCCCCAACGCTCGTCGCTCACGCCGATGACTGTGCAATCAAACACTGCTGGGTGTGCCTTGAGGGCTTGTTCGACCTCCTCGGGGAAAATCTTTTCTCCACCAGAATTGATCGAGACAGAGCCTCTGCCGAGCATGGTCATCTGACCTGGCCCAGCCCACTGCGCTGAGTCGCCCGATACTGCATAGCGCTTGCCGTCGGCGGCAACCACAAACGTCTCGGCGGTTTTCACGGGGTCGTTGTAATAGCCCAGCGGGATGTTGCCCCCACGGCCCAACTTGCCGATCCGGTGATCCCCATCGGGAATAATCTTCAGTTCCTCATCGAGAATGACCACATCGCGTCCCGCTGCAACGGTTGGACCCCCAGCAGTGGCCTTTGCGCCTTTGCTCGCATAGGTCAGACCATTGAAACCCGATTCTGTTGAACCAATCGAGTCGGTGATGATCAGGTTTGGGAACTGATCTAGGTAGCGGTCTTTGACCGACTGCGAGAACAGGGCGGCGCTTGATGACACGGAGATGAGCTGCGAGAGGTCCCAGCGTTCTGGCTCCGCATCAAGTGCATCAACGAGCGGCCGAGCCATGGCATCTCCGGTAATGAGTACCGAGTTGACACCCTCATCGGCGAACAAAGTCCAGATTTCTTCGGGGTCGAACTTGCGAACAACAACGAGCGTGCTGCCCAAGAACCATTGACTCAGGGTGGCGATCTGCGCCGCCCCATGCATCAGCGGAGGAATGATGCAGAAAATCAGCGGAGTTTCACTGAGCGCAGCTTGCTCGGCCCGTTCGTATTCGCTGCTGACGCGCTCGCCGGTGAGGGCATCGATTCCTTGGCCGAGCGCAAAGAAAATATCTTCGCTACGCCACATCACACCCTTTGGCATGCCTGTGGTGCCGCCCGTATAGATGACGTAAATGTCGTCGCCGGAACGCTCCGGGAAGTCGCGCTCCAGAGAGCTCATTGCAATTGCGTCGGAGAAAGAAACCGAGCCCAATCCCGCAACCTCGGCACCGGACTCGTCTTCAATGTGCACAAAGGTTTGGAGCTTGGGGGAGCGGCCGGCAACCGCACTGAGCCGATCGGCGTATTCCTGATCGAAGATGCAGGCCACGAGCTCAGCGTTGCCAATCAGGTAGGAGAGTTCGTCTTCGACGTATCGGTAGTTGACGTTGATGGGAACTGCCCGAATCTTGAGACAACCCAGCATGGCTTCTAGCCATTCATGTGAGTTCTGCGCGTAGATACCGACATGGTCGTCTTTGCGTACGCCACAGCTCGCAAGGTGGTGTCCCAAAGCGTTGGCTCGGTCGTCAAGTTGCTGATACGTCAGGCGGCTCTCGCCGTCGACTAGGGCAATCCGGTCTGGAAGAACGTCAACCGTGTGTTCGAAAAGGTCTGCAATGTTATAAGGCACCCAATAAAACTAGAACATGTTGCAGAGTTGGTTGCAGCCCGACTACTTGTTCTTGAGTTCGGCAGCCAGTTTCTATGTCGCAGATTTCTTCGGCGTAGCTTGTGCCGAGGCGGTGGCATCAGCGGTAGAGCCATTACGAAGGTCCACGGATGGCGCCTGCGAGGTTTGGGTAACCGGAGCTGCGGACTTCGTGATGGTTGGGTCGCTCAGTCCAGCTACCTGCTTGAGTTCTTCGAAGGCTGGTTCGACTTGTGCTGCTACTTCCCAGATATCGGGGACAAGGTCTGCATCAGCCAAGAACCCAATATCGATGTGATCTCGGTAGGACAGCACCGTGATGTTGAGTCCGGCCCCATCCATGATCGGACCCATGGGGTACGCAGCTACAAGTTCCGCGCCAGCCAGATAGAGCGGGAAGGGAGGCCCAGGAACATTCGAGATGACCAGATTGTGAATCGGGCGGTGCTGATTCGCCAGATTCATCGAGCTATAGAACCGCGCAGCCAAACCGAACGTGCGCGGCGCCGCCCATTCGGCCCAATCAGTCAAGGTGCGAGCGCCGATGGCGTTGTGGTCTTCCTTAGCCCCCTCGGTGCTTTGACGAATGATTTCGAGTCGTTCCTCGGCGGAGTCCACGTTTGTGGCTAGTGAGGCAAAAATGGCAGAGACCATGTTCCCTTGGGTGCCCATCTCCTCTTCTACTCGCACTGAGACAGGGCAGACCGCAAGCAACGGTTCATCGGGAAGCGCATCGTGTTCAAGCAGATAGCGACGCAGTGTCCCCGAGCAAACCTCGAGTACCACGTCGTTGATCTTGACGTTCAGTGCTGTTTTGACGGCTTTGGTTTCTGGTAGCGAGATTCGCGCAAATGCTACCGAGCGACGGGGGCCAATGGATTGGTTGAAGGGAGTGCGAGGGGCCGAGAGCGGAACCCCGCCGTGCTTCATTGCAGGGTCGATGATGTTGCTGACGAGGTGAGTGACGGACCGGATCGTGCGGCTAATCAATGGCAACACAGCTCGGGCTCGCCGAAGCTTTGAAAACGTTGCGTAGGACAGCAACTCAAACTCATTCGGTACGCGATCAGGTGGCGTATCTACGGCTTCGATGGGTTCAGCCTCGGGGGAAATGTCATACAGCGCCGTCATGATTTCCGCTCCCGATGCACCGTCAATTGCAGCGTGGTGCACTTTGACGACGAAACCAACCCGGTCCTGCTTGAGTCCTTCGATCACCCAGGCTTCCCAGAGCGGACGGGATCTATCAAGAGGCACGGAAGCAATTTCGGAAGCCACCTGTCCAAGTTCGCGGCGTCCTCCAGGTTCGGGTGCAGTGATTCTGCGCACGTGATTGTCGAGATCAAAATCAGGGTCTTCAATCCAGACGGGGTGATGGAACTGGAATGGGACTTCTACCAGGCGACGCCGAAATGGTGGCACCGATTGAAGTCGTGACTCGATGTGGGTTCGGAACTTCTCGAAGGAGTACCCACCCACCATGGTCGAGATGTCGTAGATGCCGACCATGGCAACGTGCATATGGCCTGCAGGAGTCTCGAGGTAGAGGAAGGTGGCATCCATGCCAGACAATCGCTCCATATTGTTACCTTTCGTCTAGGGCCGTGGCCTCCCTGATCTTCCTATTCTTCCCTGAATTGAACTGCCATGCATCGTGAAATTGACTTCAGCTTGTGGCAAGTACGTTCCGGTACAAGACTGAAGTGCTATGCCACGAGTTCTGAGCGAGCATCACCAAGTCCGTCGTAGTCGTGCGTTGTTTCGACAAGGACTGCTTCGTTCAGCACTCGTAGTCAACGCGTATCGACCCAAGAAACACAGTCCCACGCTTACCGTCCCATCCTTTTTTGCTGCTTGGTTAGTGAGCGAGGCGGCCCCAATCTTCTTGGCAATGACTGCGACAAGAACTGCGAAGCAACTCGTCGGTGCGATGCGGGATCGGGCCGATCGATCCTCAGGAGTCGATGCTGCATCTGAGTCATTGCTTCGGCCAAGCGGATGGGTTGGGCTTGGACTCACCGTCGCTGCGAGTGTCGGTGCAATTGGTTTGATCCGCCAAGGCCAGCAATCGGCAGAGGAATTAGATGCTGCACTCAGCACCCTCTTGCCTGAAGCGGAACTGCTCGCTGCCCCGCAATCGGTGCGTCTGGGAGCCTTGCTGCCGATATTGAATGGGTCGAATCGTCGGCGGATCAAACGCAACATTGTCTTTAGCGAGCACACCACGAGCACGGGCAAGTCGGTCAAGCTGAAGCTAGATGTGTATACGCCACTTGATGACCCAGTGCCCGAACAGAAGCGGCCTGCTGTGCTGCAGATTCATGGGGGAGCCTGGGTGCTTGGCTCGAAAGACGAGCAAGGGATTCCCCTACTCAACCATCTTGCGGCCTGCGGATGGGTGGGGTTCAACGCCGACTATCAGTTGAGCCCCAAGGTGAAATACCCGGGACACTTGGTGGACTGCAAACGAGCGCTGGTATGGATTCGCGAGCATGCCGAGGAGTACAACGTTGACCCCAACTTTATTGTGGTCACCGGTGGCTCAGCCGGAGGTCATCTGTGCGCGCTTGTTGCCCTGACTCAGCAGGATCCTGCCTTGCAGCCTGGTTTCGAAGATGCTGATACCTCGGTCCAAGCTGCCGTGCCGTTCTATGGCGTGTACGACCTGACGGATCGACAGGGCTATAACGGCAAGCAATTTACCGACCTGCTCACCAAGACAGTTATGGGGGTCACCATCAATGATCAGCCCGATGCCTGGGCTGCGTACTCGCCCATTGATCGCATTACTGATGAGGCCCCTCCCATGATGGTTATTCACGGCGATAAGGATGTTCTGGTTCCGGTGGAGGGCGCCCGCGACTTTGTTGCAGCCCTGAGTAACACCTCTCGGAACCCAGTTGTGTATGCGGAACTTCATGGTGCGCAGCACGCCTTCGAGATCTTCTCGAGTTTTCGTACCGTCAACGCAGTACAAGCAGTGGAGCGATTCCTCAACCACATTCATGCGGGGTATCTAGTTTCTCTCGAGAGCAAGATCTGACGTATCGTCAGCAACATGACGCAGCCCGAATCATTTAATCCAGCAGCAGTGGCGGCCTACCAGTTTGGTGGTCAAGACATACCTTGGATGATCGACCATTGGGGCGAGAATCGCGCCGAGCACCCGTTCTTGATCTGGGAGCCTAAAGACGGCAGCGATCGCACGTGGACCTACGCAGAGTTCGCAGAGGCCACCAAGAAGGTGGCGGCCGGGCTTCACGCCAAGGGAGTAGGTATCGGCGACATGGTATTGATCCATGCCGAGAACTGCCCCGAAGGAGTTATTGCTTGGTACGCGTGTGCCCGGGTAGGCGCAATAGCAGTGACAACCAATACGCGCAGTGTGCGCAGCGAAGTGAGCTACTTCATTGAGCAGACTTCGTGCGTTGGTGCGATTACGCAGCCAAAGTTTGCAACCCTTGTAGCTGAGGCAGGCCCAGATCTGGGCTGGATTGTGGTCACCGAAGACAACTCAGGCCTAGCTGCAACTGAAGAAGAACTCGCACATGGGCGGGAATCATTTGCAGTGCTCGAGGGCGATTCCGCCGATGCACCCACACGCACACCCGACCCAATGTTGCCAGCAGGAGTGCTCTTTACTTCGGGCACAACCTCGAAGCCAAAGGCCGTTGTGCATACTCACGCCAACATGTTGTGGGCTGGCAAAGTCAACCCAACCAATATCGACATGGGTGCAGATGACGTCTACCTCGCCTCGTTGCCCTTCTTTCATGTCAATACTCAGAGCTGGGCTATCTGGACGGTGTTAGGCGTGGGCGGAACCGTGGTATTACAGCCCAAGTTCTCGGCCAGTCGATTCTGGGATGTGATTGCAAAGCATTCGGTTACCCATATCTCGCTCATTCCCTTTGTGATCAAGGCAGCTTTTGATACGGGAATCCCCGAGAATCACACGGTCAAGGTAGGAGTCTTTGGCTTGATCATGCCGGTGCTTGATCAGATGATGGGCATGCGCGTGATTGCCGCCTACGGAATGACCGAGTTGGTGACCCACTGCATTCATTCAAATGATTTTGAGTCGTACCCTGACCTTGCGATGGGCAAGGTGTCGCCTGGCTACGAGTTCTTGATTGTGGATTCTGACACGGGGTCACTCTGTAAAGAGGGTGAGATTGGAGAGCTCTGGATTCGCGGCGTGCGCGGCGTCTCGGTGTTCTGGGAGTACTTCGGTAATGCCGAGGCAACAGAGAAGTTCTTTACCGAGGATGGCTGGGGCCGCACGGGAGACATGGTCCGCTTGCTTGCCGATGGCAACATTCAGTACACGGACCGTGACAAAGACGCTTTGAAAGTGGGTGGCGAAAACGTTTCTGCCCGAGAGGTTGAAGATGTGGTTCGCACGGTGCCGGGTTTGGCTGACGTTGCCGTTGTTGCCAAGTCTCATGAGATGCTCGATATGGTGCCGGTTGCCTTCGTGATCCTTGCCGACCCTGCTGCCGATCAAGAAGCGATTGCGGCTCAGATCATCGAGGCCTGCAAGGTGGATCTTGCCGATTTCAAGGTACCCAGAGCGGTCTATTTCGTGGACGAGTTCCCCACTGCTGAACTCGGCAAGATCTCGAAGAAGGACTTGCGAGAAGCTGCCGACGCCTTCCCGGCTCTCTAACTTCTTAGCTCAGGGTAAACAGTTACTGCAACACTGCAGCGAGTGCCGTTGGCACCGTGGTGGGTCCTGCGAGCGGCGCGCATTTGATTCCCAGATAATCCGCCAGCGTGCGCGCATCTTTGGTGTCGTCCACTGGAGCCAGAATGACCATTTCCGATAACGCTGCGGCGTCAGCAACAGGGTCGCCTCCGGTCGTGGCTCGACAATCCGACAACACAAGTGTGATCTGTCTTTTGGCGGTTGATCGGGCAAGTTGATGAGCCGCTACGCGCAGTGCAAGCGCAAGATTGGTGACCCCGAAACCTCGCAACCGAAGTAAATCGCTCACGACCTGCTCTGCGGAACGCTGCTCATGCTGCGCCTTAATGACAATTGCATCCTCGGCGAAGGCAATGACCGAGCAGTCAGCCCCAGAGCGGTAGACCACTGCTGCTGCAGCAACAGCGGCTGCGGCCAAGCGTTCACCAAACATCGAACCGGATCGGTCGACAAGCAAACACATGGCAGTGTCTGAGCGCTGCCAAGCTTGAACCGAAAGGTCCTCGGCCGCAACGGGCAGGTTCGTTGCTCGGCCGAGAAGAATTGGTTCGAGTGAGGCATCAAGATCAAGGTCGCCCGCCTGCTTGGCTGCTGTGGTTGAAACAAGGCGACCCACTCCGCTCGTTGGTGTTGTACCCGTGCGGGCAAGGTCCACGACTACCCGTCCGGCGAGTTGCTGGGCAGTTCTTCGGAGTTGCTCATCGGTTGCCCCATTGAGCTCCGCAAGGAGCGCGAGCGCCTGATCCGGCTCTTGATCGAGCAACTCCGCAAACGCCCCGGAGTCAAGCTGTCCAACCTGCGGAGAGATCTTTTCAAACTGCGGATGCCGTGCAAGGTCACGCCGAGAGGTGGTTCGTCTGCCAGCTTCACTGACAGCAGATCGCGCCGCTTCACCTTCTTTTATATCGTCAGTCTGGGGGCGGCCCCCGCCAGGTGGCGGGGTCAGGCTTTTTTCTGAGCAGCGCCCTGCTGAGAGGCGGCATCAGGGTTGCTCTGCTGCTCGGCAGCCCTGATGCCGAATTGTCGTTCCCAGAGTTCCGTTACCAATTCTTCGGCCGTTCGAGATCCGCCCTCCGTGATTCGAATACGCCCAGAGAGTGCAAGCATGGCTGCATCGAGCGTGACCGACGGTTCCAGCGTGGCGGTGCCTCGTAATTCTGCGAGTTCTTTGAGCACCATCACAAAATCTATTGCCCCGCGCACCGATGATCCCGTGCGGATCTCGCTATGGGTTCGGCTGTCGCGCACCATCGCGACTGCAGACTTCACTACCTCTACACCAACGTACGCTGCGGCCGCCGATGCGACCGCTCGAACAATCTCTATCTCGTCTTCGGCATTCTGATACCGCATGGCGAGTCGGCAGCAGCGGTCGTATACCGCAGATGCGATGCGAGCAGTCCCCACCGAATCGAACGGGTTCATTGCGGCGACAAGTCGAAAGCTGGGGTGCGCTTCAACCCGTCCAAGCCTCGGCACGTGTAGTTCGGCTTCGCTCATCACGGTGATGAGCAGGTTGAGAGTTTCTTCCGGAATACGGTTGATTTCCTCGATATACAGAAGCGAACCCTCGCGTAGCGCGCACAGCAAAGGGCCATCTACAAACGCCGCTGCTACGTATCCCTCGGCGAGCACGATCGATGGGTCGAAGCTGCCCACGAGTCGCGCTGGGGTCAGCTCAGCGTTGCCTTCCACAAACTCAAATCCAGATCCGGTCCCCTCGGCGACTGCTCGTAATACCGTTGACTTGCCCGTTCCTGGAGGCCCTTCGAGTAGCAGGTGCCGTCCGGCAGAGAGCGCCGCCACCACTGATTCAAGCTCGCGGCGCCTCCCCACGACGGAAGTCGTCAACAGGTCTAAAAGTTCGGGCCCAGAGGTTTTTTGCATAGGCTTGTTTGGTGCAGCGTTGTCAGGCGAAGTCGATGACGCCGCGAATGTTGCGTCCGCTGGCCATATCGGCGTAGCCCTGATTCACCTGATCAAGGCTATAGCGAGTGGTGATGAGCTCATCGAGCTTGAGTCCACCTTCTCGGTACATCGAGAGCAGTTGGGGAATCATCGCTCGCGGATTAGAAGAACCAAACACCGTTCCCTTGATCTCCTTGTTCATCATCGACAACATGAACACGTTCAGCTGAGCATCATTTTCCAGCATCGGGGCAAGCCCCGTTATGACGAGGGTGCCACCCTTCGAGGTAAGACCGAGCGCCGGTTCAATCATGTCTCCGTGCATCACGCCAGGGCACAGGATGACTCGCTCACACATCTCGCCCCAAGTGAGATCGGGGATGGCGAGCATGGCCTCCTCGATCGAGGAGAAGGTGTGCGTGGCACCGAATTCCATGGCTTGCTCTCGCTTGAACTCAATGGGATCGATCGCGATGACACGCTTTGCGCCTGCAATGCGAGCCCCTTGGACCGCGTTGATGCCAATGCCTCCCACTCCCACTACTGCAACGTTGTCCCCGGGTTTGGTGCCCGCACGTTCAGTAGCTGATCCAAACCCTGTTGCAACTCCGCATGAGACCAACGCAATCACGCCGAAGGGCAGGTCCTTTTCCACCTTCACGAGTGAGTTCTCGCTCACCAGAATTTGTTCAGAAAAGGTGCCAACCTGCGCAAATCTTCCCACTGCTTGAGAGTCCCCCTGAGCGTTATTCACAAAGTGAGCTTCGCGGCCATCGCTCATCATGCCGATGTCGAACAGTTTGGCTCCCTCGTCGCAGAGGTACTGCCGCCCCGTGGAACACCACTTGCATCGACCGCAGCTGGGGATGAATGACACCGAGACGTGATCTCCTGGAGCCAAGGTAGTGACACCCGGTCCGACTGCTTCGACGATGCCGGCGCCCTCGTGTCCGCCGATCACGGGGAGGGGCAGAGGGAGGTCACCAGTAACCACATGGTCGTCCGAGTGACACATTCCGGCAGCCTTCATGGTGACGAGCACATCATTTGCCTTGGGATCATCGAGTCGAACTTCCTCGATCTTCCAGTCAGCTCCGGTCTCCCAGAGCACTGCAGCGCGAGTCGTGGTTGGCATAAAGTCCCCCTAGATTTTCTGACGTACGTTACGTCAAGCGATGTTGTTGACGCTTCGCCAACCCCCTTCTTCTAGTCCATCTCGGCAACCGCTGTCGGTCAGGTGCTCCACGAGTTGCTTGCTGAATCCCTAGCGAGCCCTCGGGCAGTACTATCTGATGCGTTGCCCGACTCGCCCGACAAGAATGTGAGGCTCATATGAGCATTGATGAACGCTCCGAAGTTACTGATCAAGGAACTTCCGAACTCCTCGTCGATCAGACACCGGTAGATGCAGACCAAGATGGACCGCTCCTCCTCGAAGAATTGCTCGTCGAGGAAGTCTCCATCGACGGCATGTGTGGCGTCTACTGAGGGTTGGTTCTTGTGATTGACCTTGAGGCGAGCTACCAGCTCAGCCCAAATGTGTCGCTTCGGCCGGAACGATTTGGGGCCCTGGCCTACAGCTTTGACACCCGCAAGCTTTCCTTTCTGAAGCACCCCGATCTGCTGCGCGTCGTTGAGTCGTTAGATTCTTACAATTCCGTTCGACAAGTCTTTGAAGCTGTTGGGGTCGAGAAGGACAAGTGGCCCAGCTTTTTGATCGCGTTAGCCACACTTGAAACTTCGGAGATGATTCGTGCAGCTTGAGCAGCAACGAGACAAGGTTCCCGCACAACCCCCAGCAGCAACGCGGCCACTCGTCGAGGAGTTCAAGTTTGGTCTGGATGCCCCAATCTGTTTGACCTGGGAGTTGACCTACGCGTGCAACTTGTCATGCGTGCATTGTTTGTCTTCCTCCGGTCGTCGAGACCCTCGGGAGCTGACCACCGAGGAGTGCTTTGCGGTCATCGATGAGCTTGAGCGCCTCCAAGTGTTTTACGTCAACATCGGGGGCGGCGAGCCCATGCTGCGCGCCGACTTCTTCGAGATTCTGGAGTATGCCGCTGCGCACAAGGTGGGCGTGAAGTTCTCTACGAACGGAACGTTTATCGATGCTGCTGCCGCGGAGCGCCTCGCAGCAATGGATTATCTCGATATTCAGATTTCGATCGATGGTGCAGACGCTCAGGTGAACGATCTTGTTCGAGGGGAGGGGTCATTCGCAGCAGCTCGTGCGGCCATGGATCACCTTGCCGCAGCCGAGTTCGGCCCGTTCAAAATCAGTCTGGTGGTGACTCGCCATAACGTCAGCCAGCTCGATGAGTTCAAAGCGCTTGCCGACGCCTACGGAGCGCAACTTCGTGTCACCCGACTCCGTCCATCAGGACGCGGCGTCGATTCTTGGGCAGCGCTTCACCCAACTCAGGCCCAACAACGAGAGCTGTATTACTGGCTCATGGACCGACCCACGGTACTCACAGGCGACTCCTTCTTTCACCTCTCGGCTCTTGGCGACGCTCTGCCCGGGTTGAACCTTTGCGGCGCTGGCCGGGTGGTCTGTCTCATCGATCCAGTTGGCGACGTCTACGCCTGCCCGTTCGTGATTCACGAGGAGTTTCTTGCAGGAAATATTCGCAACGAAGGTGGCTTCACGAGGGTGTGGCGTGAGTCGGACTTGTTCTTGTCATTGCGCGAGCCCGAGAGTGAGGGTGCCTGCACGAGCTGCGGCAGCTATGACGCCTGCCAGGGTGGTTGCATGGCCTCAAAGTTTTTTGTTGGTCTGGAACTCACCGATCCAGACCCCGAGTGCGTGCTTGGTAACGCGGAGCCGTATCTAGCTGCACTGGCAACGAGCGGGGCCGCTGCGCCGAGTTCAAGCGCAGACCACTCTCGTCCCGGAGTTCCCGTGCCTTCTCCTGTGACGCTGCGACCAACGCGCCGACAGCGCGCCTGATACATGTGATCACTTCGGAGGGCTTGGGAGAGTCCGCGCAGCTGAGCCAAAGTGGGGGAGTGAAACTTCTTGAACCACTCGACTTCGGCCCCGTCCAGGCACCGACTCGAATCATTTTTGGCCCACACGAGACCAATCTGGGAACGGGACGTTCCATCTCTGCTGCCCATATTGCGTACTACCAACGTCGAGCTGTCGGCGGGGCCGGAGTCATCATTACTGAAGAGGCCTCGGTGCACGAGTCGGATTGGCCTTATGAGCGAGCACCGCTCGCCGCGCAGTGTGCACAGGGCTGGGCCGGCGTTGTTGAGGCCTGCGCCTCGGAGGGTTCGCTGGTGCTCGCTGCACTCGGCCATGCCGGTGGCCAAGGAACTTCTCATTGGAGCCAGCGTGAGCTCTGGGCACCGTCACGAGTTCCCGAGGTCAACTCTCGCGAGGTTCCCAAGTGGATGGAGCTCGAGGACATCTCCGAAGTAATCGCTGGCTTCGCTGAGGCCGCAAAACTGGCAGTGCAATCGGGCTGCGATGGTGTTGAGATCAACGCAGGTCAGTACTCGCTGGTGCGGCAGTTCCTGTCCGGGCTGACAAATCAGCGATCAGACGAGTGGGGTGGCGATCGACGACTCTTTCTGCGCGATCTCCTGACAGTGGTTCGCTCCTCGATTGGAAACGAGAAACTGCTTGCGCTGCGGTTGTCCTGTGACGAGCTCGCCCCTTGGGCTGGTATCACCCCAGAGCAAGCTCCCGGGTTAGCTGCAGAGATTGCCTGCGAACCGCAACTCGGGCCGATCGATCTGCTCACCGTGGTGAGAGGATCGATCTACTCGGTGTCGGCAACTCGACCCGGAGGCCATACGCCTCCTGGGTTCAACCTGGAACTCACCCGAGCAGTTCGCGAACAAGTGCGCGCAGCCACTCAGGATCGCGTAGCGGTCGCAGCCCAGGGATCGATTGTGGATGTGGATCAGGCTGAATGGGCGCTGACAGATGGAGTTGCTGACGCAGTCGAGATGACTCGCGCTCAAATCTCCGACGCCGACCTCGTGGCCAAGTTGCGAGCAGGTCAGCCATCGCGAATTCGACCCTGTACCTTGTCGAATCAACGTAGTCAGGTCCGTGACAATCGCAATCCCATCGTGACGGCCTTGGGAGATCCATTCTCTGGCTACGAAACAAAGGATGCGCTCCCCGAGGCTGCGGCTGCGCACCAAGTTGAACTTACCGTCGTAGGTGGTGGTCCCGGTGGCCTTGAAGCAGCCCGAGTCGCAGCAGTTCGCGGACACCGGGTGCGGTTGTTTGAAGCCGCTGAAAACTTTGGCGGAATGGTGCGGACAGCTTCAAAGGGTCCGGGCTGGCAGCGCCTGGCTTTGTTGGTCGATTGGCTTGAGGCCGAGTGCCGACTCAGTGGAGTTGAACTCATCAACAACCATTCTGTCGCCGCCGATGAACTGAATGGTCATGTCATTGTCGCGGTTGGCGGGCGAGATGGATTGCGCAGCTACGACCAACAACCCGGGTCGGTGGTCCGCACGGCAGTCGAGGCACTCAATCACCCTGAAGCCCTGCCCGATGGGCCAATTGTGATCTGGGATCCGATCGGCGGACCCATCGGAGTGGCAGTTGCGGAACTGCTCGCTGCTCGCGGGACGGAAGTGCACCTTGCTACACAAGACAACATCGCGGGTAATGAACTTGCTCGTTCCGGCGATCTTGCGCCTGCGAACGCTCGTTTATTGCAGTCCGGAGTTCAGCTGCATCTGCGGGTGCTGCTTCGTTCGATCTCTGCTGAACTGGCCACGTTTGAGGATCGCTTCTCTGCGAAAATGGAGACGATCCCTGTTGCTGGCTTGATTGACGCGGGTCACCGCCTGCCAAATGATGCCCTCGGCTTAGAACTCGCTCATTCCTCGCTCGTACAGGCCAACAGTGTGGGGGATTGCGTTGCTCCACGGTCGATTTACGAAGCTGTTCTCGAGGGCCGACGAGCAGCGATTGCCTTGGGCTGAGCGAATCGCTAGACATTCACCTGTTGACTTGTGGCGTTGTGCCGCTACCCTCACTAGGCGGGTCTTGTGCATAAGAACCCGAGACGGGCAAAGTCGGGATTTTGAAGTCGCTCAGGAGGAAACATAATGGCAGCAGCATCGGTACTCAGCGAGACCATCTCAACAACGAGTTCGGGACTTGAACGAACGATCCAGAACGCGGTGGAATTAGCTAAGTCCGCGAACGGGATGTTCCGAAGCCATGACGACGTAGCTGTTGCTTTGCCCGGTGGCATGTTCGGACATGTACGCAACGGCAAGTTCATCGGTTTTGGCTTGGAGCCAATTGGCGAAGTGCTCGTGGATTCGCATCGGAAGGTGACGGGGCTTCTTGACGGATCAAAAGGTCGGGTTCTGTGGGGGCGAGTGGCTGCAGTCGCTGGCGGAACAGCAGCAGCGGTGTCTTCAGTTGCAGGACTGACTTCGATTCTGATTGGACGTCGTCGCTCCTCCGAGTCTCACTGATTCGGTCGGAGCCTGCTCCCGATCTAAGTTAGAACCATGACTGAGCAGATTATCTGGACCCCGCTGCAATTGGGTCCGGTCACCGTGCGTAATCGCATTGTTTTTTCTGCACATCTCACGAACTACGCCGAAGGCGGGCTTCCAACGGAGCAACACGCCGCGTACTACGCCGAGCGAGCTAAGGGTGGTGCGGGGCTCATCATCACCGAAGAGCATTCAACCCATCCCACCGATTGGCCCTACGAGAAACTGATTCACGGGTTTCATCGCGAGGTGATTCCTGGGTATCGCCGAATAACTGATGCTGTGCACCGGTATCGTGTGCCGATTTTTGCGCAGATCAATCACAACGGCGGTCAAGCCTCCTCGATGTATTCGCGGCTGCCGGTTTGGGCTCCTTCTGCCGTTGCTGATCCGCTCTTCCGAGAAGTCCCCAAAGCCGTTGACTCAGCAGAGATAGCTCAGATCGTTGCCTCGTACGCATTAGTCGCCGGGCATTGCGTGGAGGGTGGATTCGATGGAGTGGAATTGCAGTGCTCTCACTCCTCGATCGTGCGCGGGTTCTTGTCACCCGCTACAAACCTGCGCACCGACGATTACGGAGGTTCGCTCGAGAACCGCGCCCGCATCTTGATCGAGATTATTGCAGCAGTTCGCGCCGAAATCGGCTCCGAATTGGCTCTCGGAGTTCGCCTCTGCGGCGATGAACTCATCGAGGGTGGAACCACTATTGACGAAGCCGTTGAAGTGGCGAAGATGGTGGAAGCCACCGGGCAGGTCGATTACATCAATACCTCAATCGGTGTGGCCACCGCCTCGCTGTTCATGATCGAAGCGTCTATGCATATCCCGCCTGGCTATGCCATGTTCATTCCGGCGGCATTGCGCGCTGCGGTTGAGTTGCCAGTGGTGGGTGTGGGTCGATTCAAAGATCCCCTTCAAGCAGAGCGAGCCCTGAGCGAAGGGTTCTGTGATCTTGTTGGGGTCGTCCGAGGGCAGATTGCCGACCCGGATTTTGTTCGGAAGGCAAAGGCGGGTTTCACCGATGACACCCGCTTGTGTTTGTCTTGCAATCAAGAGTGCGTGGGGCGTATGGGGCTCAACCGGTGGTTGGGATGCATCGAGAATCCGCGCACCGGCCGCGAGTCTCAGGGTGTGGGTCTGGCTCAGACGGTGAGTGTTGGACGCAAAGTGCTTGTTGTGGGAGCCGGCCCAGCGGGAATGCAAGCGGCAATTGCTGCAGCGCGCAACGGCCACCATGTGACGGTTTGCGAGCGAGAATCTGCCGCTGGTGGACAAGTTCGTTTGGCGGCCTCGGTGCCCAACCGTGCGGAGTTCGGTGATCTGGTGCGCAACCAACTCCACGAGTGCGGTCGGCTCGGTGTTGAGTTCGAGTACGAGCGGACGGTAACTGCCGCGGAGGTGGAGCGACGCGGTGTGTCAACCGTGATCATTGCCACTGGCGCTCAGCCATCCACTCCGTACTGGATGCCCGAGGATCTAGCTGGCGGAGTTGGCTGGATCGTGGATGTGCGTGACGTTCTGTCCGGCAGGGTTCACCCCGAGGGCGACGTTGTCGTGATCGATGAGATTGGTTTTCATCACGCCACCTCTGTTGCCGAACTACTTGCTGACCGTGGCTGCAAAGTAGAGGTGATCACCCCTGGCATGGTGGTCGGCCAGGACTTGGGAATCACCTTAGATATGGAGAACTGGTGGATCCGCGCGGGCTCCAAAGGAATTGTGCAGACCACAAATTCTGGTGTTATGGGCATTGAGGGTCATACCGTTCAGCTTCAGCATCATCCCACCGGAGAGTCGCTCAGCCGAGAGCCCGATTGGCTTGTGCTAGCGCTGCCCGCTGACCCAGTAGATGACCTGTACTTTGAGCTGAAGGCTGCAGGAATAGACGTGTATCGAGCCGGGGACGCAGTGGCTCCGCGGCGCGCCCACTCAGCAGTAATCGAGGGCGAGCGAGTGGGAGCTGCGATTTCTTCAGCCGATCGCGTCGCCGCAATCCGCTGAGATGAGTCGGGTTGCTCACCGTGTGCTTGGGGAGAATCACGAGTTGAGCATTACTCTTTCAAACATGTCTGCAACTCTTGCTCTTGTTCCCATCCGGGCGGGAGTTCTTCCAAGCGGTGGCGCCGAGGTGGTGGCCGAGGCTGAGGGCCGCGCATTGCTCGTCGGTGAAGGTGCCCTCGAAGCTGCAGAAGCACTCGCTGGAATCGCGACTTGGCTTCAAGCTTGGGAGACGCCTGAGTTCTCGCCAGGGGAGTGGGCGCAACGTTTGGCCCCGTTGCTTCGTAACGAGACTGTGGTGCTGCTGCCCGCATCCCCAGATGGACGTGACCTTGCACCCCGAATCGCTGCAGCCCTTGAGCGACCGCTCCTGGCGGGTGCCATGGAGATCACCGCTCAAAGCGTGTCTACCATTCGCTATGGCGGTCGTGTCTTGGCCGAGCACCTCGTGACGGGCTCGGTTGTGGTCACTCTGCAACCGGGAGTTCGCGGTGTAGCGCCTCCCCATGGCCCTAGCCCGCAGGTGCAGTTCGTCACCCCGCCTCCAGCCGAGTCAGTTATTCGAGACGCCGAGGTGACCGAACTGCTCCCACCGGATGTCTCTACCATGGACCTTTCGGAGTCGCCGAGAATCCTTGGCGGTGGCGCCGGTCTCGATTCGGCTGAGCGATTTGATCAGTTGGCTCAGGTTGCTGCGTTGCTTGATGCCTCCGCCGGAGCTACGCGAGTGATCACTGACCGCGGATGGATTGGCCATACTCGCCAGATTGGCACCACCGGAGTGGTTGTAGATCCAGAGCTCTACATAGCCTTCGGCGTATCTGGCGCGGTGCAGCACACCGCCGGATTAGGGCAGCCTGCTCATATCATCAGCATCAATCTGGACCAACATTGCCCCATGATGGACCTTGCAGATTTAGCGTTGGTAGCCGACGCAAATGAGACGCTGCAGATTCTCCAGGCTCGCTTAGTTTCCTCTCAAGATCCGCAGAGAACGGCTCCGGTCTGATGCCTGAGTTTGATGTCATTGTGGTTGGCGCTGGCCCCGCCGGGTCTGCTGCTGCGCTTGAGATAGCGCGAGCCGGCCGGTCCGTGTGTCTTCTTGAGCGAGGACCGTTTCCGGGATCCAAGAATATGTACGGAGGCGTCATTTATGGTCGCGTGCTCGACAACTTGATTCCACGATGGTGGGAGGAGGCCCCCATCCAGCGCTGGGTGACTCGCCGCTCCACCATGTTGATGACGTCAAGCCAAGCCGTCACTGTTGATTTTCGTTCCAATGCCTGGGGTGAGGCCCCGTACAACGGTGCAACGGCATTCCGTCCTGATTTTGATGCTTGGCTAGCATCCAAAGCCGAGGAAGCCGGAGCAGTTCTGGTTTGTTCCACCACTGCTACAGGGCTGTTGAGAGACGGGCAGCGCGTGGTTGGGGTGAGCACTGATCGACCTGATGGCAACCTGACGGCCGAGGTCGTGATCTGTTGTGATGGCGTGAACTCGTTTCTTGCAAAGGAGGCTGGCCTGTACCCACCTTCAGACCCAGCCAACTACACCCTCGGGGTGAAAGAGACCATTGCGCTGCCCCGTGAAGTCATCGATGAGCGCTTTGCCGTACGCGGAAATCACGGAGTAGATATAGAAATTATCGGCTGCACAGGCACGGTTCCCGGCGGCGGTTTTTTGTACACCAACGCCGAGAGTCTGGCGCTTGGATTGGTACTCTCCCTGCCCCAACTCGCCAAGTGTGGTCGCCGCCCAGAAGAGATCCTTGCTGAGCTCAAGGTGCACCCGGCGATCGCCCCGCTGATTGAGGGCGGTGACGTCAAGGAGTACTCAGCGCATCTCATTCCCGAGGCGGGCTACAAGATGATGCCCGAACTGATCGGTGACGGAATCCTCGTGGCAGGTGATGCCGCTGCGATGTGTTTGGCTGCAGGGATCTGGCTTGAAGGAGTCAACTTTGCAATTGGCTCGGGTGCTGCTGCGGGGCAAGCCGCCGCTCGTGCCGTGCAACGCCGCGACAGTTCGACCGCCGGCCTGCAGGACTATCGCCGCCGTTTAGATGCGAACTTCGTGTTGTCGGACCATCGCAAACTGAAAGAGGCACCGCATTTAATCATGAGTGATCTAGCGCAACAGCAGTTGCCGAGAATTGCCTGTGGGGTGATGGAGCAACTGTTCACCGTGACCAATCCCGAGCCAAAACCGGGGTTGCGTAAAATTATTCGGGCTCAGATGAAGCTCAATAATCTCAAGCTGCGTGATGCCATCTCTCAAGGAGTGAAAGCCCTGAGGACGTTCGGATGAGTTCAGAGGCTTACCCAGAGATCAGCTTTGAATCCCGCATGAGCTCGGTTGAGTTTCGCGTTCATGAACAGGCTCACATCACGGTGGATGGAGAGAAGTGCGCAGACTGTTCAACTCGGGGCTGTATCACGGCCTGTCCTGCGAATCTGTTCGTCCCGACTGCTGATGGCGGGATTTTGTTCAACTACGAACTCTGCTTTGAGTGCGGCACCTGCTACATGGTGTGCAACGAAGAGGGCGCAATCACCTGGTCCTACCCCGAGGGCGGCCATGGCGTTGTGTTTCATGCCTCATGATTCCCGAAGGTGAAGACAGGTTCATGAACGCTCCATCGGCGAACGCAGGCTCGATGAATATTGTTGCTTGCGTGAAGTGGGCTGAGCTTCGCCCCGAGATTGATCCCCTTCATGGTTCTGTTGAGATACGGCCGCGCAGTTCGGGGATTTCGAGCTCAGACTTTGCCGCCGTCGAGTCTGCGTTGCGCATTGCCGAGGCCTGGGCCCAAGCAGGAACGCCAAGTTCGGTCACCGTCTTGTGTGCAGCTACTGCAGATGCCGAGGAGTCTCTGTACGAGTTCTTCGCCGCGGGTGTGTCTCGCGTGGTGCGCCTTGACCTTGCAGAACAACGCAGTAGTGCAGAAGTGGCAGAGCTGCTCGCAGCTGAACTGAGGCCGCTCGCACTCGATGCACAACTCGTGATTTGTGGAGATGTGAGCGCGGACCGGGGCTCTGGTTCGGTGCCAGCATTTCTTGCTCACGAGCTTGGATCTGCGCAGGCCCTCGGGCTGATTGAGCTGAAACCAACTCAGCCGCGTCATCTAGAAGCCACACGTCGTCTCGACGGTGGCCGTCGTGAGCGCTTGATTGTTACCACCCCGGCTGTTGTTTCTGTTGAAGGTTCAGTCGCTGACCTTCGCCGCTCCTCACTTGCTGCAACCCTTGATGCCAAAAACAAGACCATCGAAGTCCGTTCTTCACAGCCCATCGCAGCAGCAGAGATATATCGCCTGCGGCCCTGGCGTCCAAGGTCTCGTGTGTTACCGCCGCCAGTAGGCGAGGATGCACTCAGCAGAATTGTTGAACTCACGGGGGCTCAGACTCATAGCAGCGCATCACGCACGCTGGTGTTAGACCCGGAGCAGGCTGCCGAAGCAGTACTCACGCAACTTGTTGCTTGGGGCTACCTCGAACAAACCCCTCCGGCCTGAGATGGCTGCCACCTATTTGGCGCAACTTGCATGGCCTGAGGTGCCACCAGATTCGCTGCTCGTGGTACCTCTCGGAAGTTGTGAGCAGCATGGTCCGCACCTACCCGTTGACACTGACCAACGAATCGCAAGTTGGCTCTCTGATCAACTTGCTCAGTTACGTCCGGGTCTCGTGATTGCCCCACCGGTAACCATCGCAGCCTCGGGGGAGCATCAGGGGTTTGCCGGCACGCTATCGATCGGTAGCGCAGTGCTGGAGTCGGTCATCATTGAACTTGTTCGTTCTGCCTTGCCCTCGACCGGGGTTGGGCCCTTTGCTGCAGTGCTCTTCGTGAACGGCCATGGCGGAAACATCGCTGCCGTGGCCGCCGCGATTACGAAACTCAGACTTGAGTCTCGTGATGCTGCAGTGTGGAACCCCCAAGTCGCCGGTGGCGACTCCCATGCCGGAAGAACCGAGACATCCATCTTGCTACATCTCGATCCTGCCTGCGTTCGCACGGAACGCCTTGAGGTTGGTAGCACCGATCGCTGGCGAGACATTGCACCGAAGGTTCTCACCGAAGGCCTGGCAGCCATCACGCCTAATGGTGTGCTCGGCGACCCCCGTGATGCAACTGCAGAGGAAGGCGCTCGGGTATGTGCTGAGCTGCTTTTCGACCTGCAAGGCTTCGTTGCTGACTGGCGCGGGCAAAGAGAATCGTGACTCAAGCTCCGTCGGCGCAGAGCGTTCCAGCTTTTGCTTGTGACCCTTCGGTGCGACGCTTTGGTCACCGTGGCAAGCTCTTGCTCGGCGGTTCTCCCATTCGGTTCTTCTCGCTGACTCCGGCCGGCGCAGCGCTTATGGATCGCCTCGAATCACGAGCCCCATTTTTTGCGAGCACCGCTGAGTCGGCACTCATCTCACGCTGGATCGACGCGGGAGTCGTACACCCCGAGCCAGACCTGCTCGCTGGGGCTTGGCCTTCGGAAGAGGTAACACTGGTGGTGCCGGTGCGTGATCGCGCGGCTGGCGTGGAGCGCTTGTTGGCATCCCTCGCGACTGCTGCTGGCACAGGAGTTGCACATCTCGTAGAGATCATCATTGTCGATGATGGGTCTGCAGAGCCGTTCGAGGTCCAGATTGCTGATCGGCGATTACCGTCGATTCAAGTGATTCGGTGCGAGGAGTCTGCCGGTCCGGCTCAGGCCCGAAATCTGGGTCTTGGTCAGGTTTCAACTGCACTCGTGGCGTTCGTGGATTCGGACTGCTCGGTCACACCCGGTTGGCTAGATCCACTGATTTCGCAGCTCGGTGACCCATCCGTGGCCGCTGCAGCGCCTCGGATCGCGGCAGTGCCAGGAATGACTGCTGTCGGTTCCCAGACTGCGCTTGAGTTGTATGAATCACACCGCTCGCCCCTTGACTTGGGAGTACAAACTGGTCGAGTTTCTGCAGGCACTCGGGTGTCGTATGTGCCGAGCGCTGCGGTGCTGATGCGTACCGAAGTGGTTCGTCAAGCGGGCGGGTTTAACCCAGCACTGTTGGTGGGAGAAGATGTGGACCTGATCTGGCGACTCGTGGAACAAGGCGCCCGAGTTAGGTACGACCCTCGATCTGTGGTGTATCACGAGACCCGATCAGCCCTGCGAACCTGGATGCAACAACGCGTCGCATACGGAACCTCGGCCGCTGCGCTTGATCAGGCTCATCCCGGCAAGGTCGCGCCCGTGATTCTCTCGCCTTGGAGCGCGGCGGTCTGGGGCCTTGTGGCTGCGGGCCATCTCGGCTTGGGAGCAACGCTTGGACTTGGCACCACGTGGATGTTGCACAAGAAGTTGCCAGAGGTTCCCATTTCCGAGGTTTTGCGCCTTGGAATTGGCGGCCACCTCGGTGCTGGTGCGCAGCTCGCTCGCAGCGTTCAACGAGTCTGGTGGCCGGTGGCAGTTCCGGCTGCGGTGCTGAGTTCTCGTGCTCGCTCTGCTGTAGCTGCGGCAGTGGTGGTCACGGCCCTCGATTCGCTGCGAGACCAACGCTCTGAGTTGTCTGAGTTGTCAGAGTTGTCTGGGACCAAACACCCCTCTCGGGCTTCCTCGCTTTCTGAAGCGCTTCAGTTTGTGGGGCTCGGGCTTTTGGATGACATGTCTTACGGTGCGGGTGTCTGGCTTGGATGCCTCCGCGAGCGCTCCCTGCGGGCCCTGTTGCCCACAATCACCCGCCCGCATACGGCCAACTCGGATGTTTCTGGTCGATAGTCGACCAGAAACATCCGAGTTGGCAACGGTAAGGGCCGGCCGACCTGCAAGAGCCCCCGCAGATCGGCAACACTCTGGGGCTGTGAAGGCGCTTCATGTTCATCACGATGCCAACTCGTCCCCCGGGGTAATCGGTGAGCTCGTGAGCGATCGCGGTATCGATTCGGTGCAGCATCAGGTTTGTCTGCAAGCTGGATCTCCGGCCGGAAATGCAGAGTTTCCCAACCCCGCAGAGTTTGATCTGATTTTTGTATACGGCTCGCGATGGTCTGTCTACGAAGAAGCAGTAGCTCATTGGGTCACCCCTGAGTTGGAGTTCCTCCGCCAAGCCGATGCCGCTGGAGTAGCTGTTTTGGGCATGTGTTTCGGCGGACAACTTCTGTCTGCTGCTCATGGTGGAGGAGTTGCAGCAGGGCATACCCCCGAGATTGGCTGGCTGAGTGTCGAATCAGTTGCCGAGTCTGGGCGCAGTGTCGAAATTGATTCCGGCCCTTGGATGCAGTGGCACCTTGATTGTTTTGAGGTACCCCGAGGTGCTCAGGCGCTGGCTTCTTCAAGCGCTGGCCCGCAGGCTTTCTTACTGCGGAGGAATCTGGCGGTTCAATTCCACCCCGAAGTCAATCGCTCAGTCCTCGAGGAATGGTTTGTCGATGATCTCGATCAACTCGAAGACCTTGGCGTTGATCCTCAGACTCTCCTCGTCGAGGCGGATCTGCATGAGCATGGCAGTCGAGAGCGTGCAGCCCGCCTGCTTGATAATTTCTTGTCCACCCGATCTGCAAAAAACAAGAACCTGTTCTAGTCTCACGTTTCGCACCCCGGGTGGTCCGGGGGCACATGTACAGGGGGTCAGATGCCCGAAGAAGCGACCACCAGCGGGGAAGAGGACGTCCTACGCGCACCACTCGTTTTGGAGTATCCCTTCAAGCGAACCACCGGTCCCGTAATTGGAGCCTTCCTGACGGCTCTTCGTGAGGGTCGCTTTATTGGCATCGAAGATGACCGAGGCAAGGTGCTCTGCCCGCCCGTCGAATACGACCCTGCCTCGGGTGCATCCCTTACCAAGTTGGTTCCGGTTGGCTCCGAGGGTGAGGTGCTGTTCTGGTCTTGGAACAAATCCGTTCGTGATGGCCAACCTCTGGATCATCCCTTTGCTTGGGCCATGGTCAAACTCGACGGTGCCGACACACCGATGATGCATGCCGTTGATGCCCCGCACGATGTGATGGTCACGGGACTGCGAGTGCGAGCCAAGTTCGCAGAGGAACGAATCGGATCAATGGATGACCTGCTCTGTTTCGAGCCTGTGAGCTGAAGGGAACCACTATGACTGACACCGCATCAACAGAACCAGCACCAATCGAGATT
>Ga0194041_10000066_pt1 | contig 36846 bp, 32 predicted proteins | sample JunL449m_MetaG_FD_160082 | JGI IMG/M metagenome (GOLD analysis project Ga0194041, IMG submission 160082) | Anoxic zone freshwater microbial communities from boreal shield lake in IISD Experimental Lakes Area, Ontario, Canada - Jun2016-L442-9m | ecosystem: Environmental > Aquatic > Freshwater >...
AGCCCGCCTCGTGCATGGCCCACAAAATCCGACGATGTACCGGTTTGAGCCCGTCGCGTGCATCGGGAAGCGCTCGCGCCACAATGACTGACATGGCATAGTCCAAAAAGGACTGCTCCATCTCTTGTTGGATTTCAATCGGTTCGATCCGACCAAACGTGGTGCTAGGCACCGTTGCATCTACGGGTGTGTCATCGCTTTGTTCGCCGGATTCCTCGGGCGGAGTGTCATCACTCATACAGTCAAACTCCGGTGTTAGTCAGTTAGATGTCTAAGAAACGGACATCTGAGGCGTTGGTCTGAATGAAGTGCTTTCGGCTCTCGACGTCGTCGCCCATGAGAATCGAGAACACCTCGTCTGCAATTACTGCTTGCTCCACTGAGATCTGCAACAGGGTCCGGCGCGCTGGGTCCATCGTGGTTGCCCAGAGTTCCTCAGCATCCATCTCGCCGAGGCCCTTGAGTCGCTGGAACTCGTTTTTGTGATTTGGGTGCTCCGCTATGAACGCTGACTTTGCTGCATCGTCTTTGAGATAGATCTTGTTACGCCCAACCTCGGTTGAGAACAATGGAGGCTGGGCAATAAAGATGTGCCCTCCTTCGATGAGCGGGCGCATCTGCCGGAAGAAAAATGTCAGGAGCAAAGTCCGGATATGGCTGCCATCAACATCCGCATCGCACATAAGAACAATCTTGTGATAGCGGATCTTGTCAAGGTCATATTCCTCGCCAACTCCTGCGCCGATAGCCGAGATCAAGGCTTGCACCTCGGTGTTCTTGAGCATCTTGTCTAAGCGTGCTCGTTCAACGTTGAGGATCTTGCCCCGGATGGGGAGAATTGCCATCGTGGCGGGGTTGCGAGCATCTTTAGCTGAACCACCAGCGGAATTTCCCTCGACAATGTAGAGCTCCGACTCGCGAGGGTCTTTTGAGGCACAGTCTGCCAACTTGCCTGGAAGGCCTGCGCCATCAAGCGCCGACTTTCTGCGAGTTGCATCACGCGCGTTTCGGGCAGCTTCACGAGCACGTCCGGCTTGAACTGCCTTTTGCAACACCCTCTTTGCTTCGGATGGGTGTTCTTCTAGCCATTCCGCCAGTTTCTCGTTGGTGGCTCTCTCCACGAGTGATCGCATCGGAACGTTGCCAAGTTTGGCTTTGGTTTGCCCCTCGAACTGCGGGTCAGTCAACTTGACCGAGATGATTGCAGTCAGACCTTCTCTGATGTCTTCGCCCTGTAGATTGATTTCTTTTTCTTTAAGGAATTGATGATCTCGCGCGTACTTGTTGATGGTATTCGTCAGGGACTTCTTGAATCCCTCCTCGTGCATTCCGCCGTCGATGGTGCTAATCCCGTTGGCAAAGGAGTGCAGGCCGTCTGAGTTGTACCCCGTGTTCCACTGAAAGGCCACCTCGAACTCCATGGAACTGTTCTCGGTCTCTTCGCTCTGCTTCAGGTAACCCACGTCACTGAATAGCGCTTCTTTTGCAGCGTTGACGTGGCGAACAAAGTCTTTAATGCCACCCTCGTAGCAGTACACCATCTTCTCTTGATTCTGTTCGGGCCGTTCATCTACAAAGCTGATCTCAAGACCTGCGTTCAAGAAGGCCATCATTTGGAACCGTTCCGTGAGGGTGGCAGCGCGGAAAACAATTCCCTCGACAAAGATTTTGGGGTCAGGCCAAAAACGAACGGTAGTGCCAGTTCGCGGCAGGCCTGCTTCGGTCAGTTCCGAAGGCTTCAGCGGCTCGAGTCGTTCCACCAAGTTACCGCCATCGGCAAAGACCATCCGGAAGGTCGTTCCGCCGCGATCGATCTCTACTTCCACCCGCCGGGACAGGGCATTCACTACAGAGATTCCAACACCGTGCAACCCACCAGAGACTTTGTATCCGGTTCCGCCGAACTTGCCACCAGCGTGCAGCACCATGAGGACAACCTCAGCCGCCTTTCGTTCAGGATCTGAGTTTGATTGATCAACAGGAATGCCCCGACCGTCATCTCTGACCTCGCACCCCCCGTCTGCTAAGAGCCGAACCTGAATTGATGTGGCATGACCGGCCATGGCTTCATCAACGGAGTTATCGACTACCTCGTACACCATATGATGCAGCCCAGCAGACCCCGTGGAACCTATGTACATTCCCGGTCGTTTTCGAACGGCTTCAAGACCTTCGAGTACCTGAATCGCGTCGGCACCGTAGTCATTAGATTCTGGGGACAAGCCTTGCCTCCGGGCAGCAGGTGATCATACTGACACTGGTTATTTCACCCACCTCTCACCTGTGGACAACCTGTGGAAGAGTTGGTGAATTACGTATCGTGTCGGATGGTCATCTTACCACCTAAAGAGGCCCCTCTCAGACCGCTTTTAGGGTCAATCACCCCGGTTGAGACCCGCAGCCGAAACAGACCCATTCAGGGAAGGTTTTATCTGGCTACCTTTACCTTCAGGTCGGTGAAATTCTCGCCACCCGTAATCGAATTCGCCGCTGCAAGTAGTTCAGTCCGACTCCATTTCAGGTGATCAGCTATGGCCGGATCATCCACCGCTATCACGAGCACGTTGTTACGAACAGATTCAAGGTCACAATGTTTGGCCAATTCAGAGCCCAATAAATCAACCCAGTGCTCTTCTAATGTTGCAAGCACATCAGAACAAGCCAACCCCAAGCGGCGATGCAAGGTGTCTAAGGCCTCGGAAATTTCGTGGGTGTGGTCAGCCGGCGAAGAAAGTGGCTCCCAGGACATACCAAACCTTACTGCCCAACTGTGGGGATCCGAAGAGTGCCCGCGGCAAGGTGAATCTGCTGGCTCGCATCAACCTCCGGTGGCAGACCCGAGGCCGTTGACAGCAACGTCTGGCCGTTCGGCAACGACCGCAAGAGCGCAGTTGATCGGAGTGGATCCAACTCAGAAAATACATCGTCGAGCAGGAGTACTGGTGCTGAACCCGTGACTTGATGTACCAAGCGGTGCCCTGCGAGCCGGAGCGCTAGTGCAATAGAGCGCTGCTCCCCTTGCGATGCATGCGTTCTAGCGGGCATGGAATTAAGTTCTAGGTACACATCATCGCGATGAGGCCCGACAAGAGTTACTCCGCGGCGAATTTCATCTTGGCGCAGTTCATGCAAGGCAGCCTGTAGACCCTTTCCGCGCCACGGAGCCTCATAACGCAACGCAGTGGCAGCCCGATCAGAAGCAACATCGGTGTACGCCTGGCGGACGAGTGGCCCGAGTTGCTCGATGAGCTCAGCGCGAAGAGTGGCAAGGCGCTCACCGTTTTCAACCAGTTTCGTATCCCAGACCTCCAGCGTGAACTTAGCCGCAGCGTCGAGCTTTCCTCGTGTTTGTTTCAGAAGTGCATTTCGCTGCTTCAAGGCTTTATCAAACTCTGCTCGCACCCCGTGATGTTTGGAATCCAACGTGACGAGGAGTTGATCGAGGTACCCGCGGCGGCCGGAAGGTCCACCCTTTACCAACTCCAGATCATCAGGAGAAAACACGCTGACTCGTAATGCGCTCGTCAGATCACTATTCCGACTCAGACGCTGCTTATTCACCAGAACACGGTTACGTCCCGTGCGAAGGAGTTCAGCCTCAATGAGTTGGTCCCGATGGTCCTCAAAAACTTCACCGCGAACCACGGCTTGCGGTGCGGCAGTTCGGATCATCGCCTCAGTTGGCGCGCCCCGAAACGATTCCAACAAAGCCAAGTATGCAACTGCTTCGAGCAGATTTGATTTTCCTACGCCGTTGGACCCCAAAATCGCACAAAGTCCCGAGGTCAGCTCTAGATCTACTGACTCATAGGAGCGAAAATCCTTCAGCCATAGATGTCGAAGATGCACGTACTGCTCTCGAGTTCAGACTCAGGTAACCCGAACTGGCATCAACAAATACAGAAAGTCAGTAGATCCCAATGGGCGTAGCAAAGCGGGTTTGAGTCCGTCGACCGTCTCGAGGGTGATCTCGTCACCCGACGTGACTTCGAGGCCATCGATGAGGAATTCTGGGTTGAACGCCACCTCGAGTTCCTCGCCGGCATAGTTGGCATCAAGTTGTTCCGTTGCCTCGCCAACATCTGGTGTGGTTGCGCGCAACTCCAGAGAATCAGCTGCCATCGTGAGGCGGATTGGGGTATTTGGCTCACGCGCCATAAGTCGGACCCTTTTGACGGCGTCCAGCAACGCTAACCGATCAACCGTTAAGCGATTCGGCTGAGAGTCGGGGATGAGGCCCTTGTAATTCGGAAACTCACCTTCAATTAAGCGTGTCCGGAGGTGTAATGACCCCACCTGGAACGTTGCGTCACGTTCTCCAAGCGTCAGTGTGACTACCTCATCGCCGTTTAATGATCGAGCGAGTTCATTCAGTGCTCGAGACGGAACAATAACTGATTGCCCTTCTGGCAAAACGGTAGTGCCGGGAAGATCTCGAACAGCGAGCCGGTATGAGTCCGTGGAGACCATCCTGAGACCTGTTCCCTCGGTGGTGAGCATGACCCCAGTCAAAATGAGACGAGTGTCATCATTTGAAGCGGCCTTTACTACTTGCCTGAGGCCCTCTGCCAGGTCACTGGCATCAAGTGTGACATCCTCGCCATCAATATCAGTGATATTGGGATACTCGTCAGCGGGGCTCATGTTGCAATCAAAGTTTGATCGTCCTGAGTGAATGTGAACCTTGCCATCTTCACTTCCCGTACTGATTTCTACTGCACCGCTTTCAAAGGATCGAACAATTTCGTTGATTAACTTGGCTGGGAGCACAACAACTCCATCGGTCTCTCCGCCCACGGTGATTACGGTGGTGATCGTTAGGTCTAAGTCACTACCGGTGATGGTGAGTTGATTTCCAATGAGTTGGACTCTGAGCCCAGCAAGAATCGGAAGGTTTGGACGACTTGAGATTGCGCGTTGAGCAAGGCCTAAGGCCTCTAGAAGTTCCTCGCGCTCACAACGAAATTTCACGATTACTCGCTTTCCCCACCACTGGTGCCGTTTTGTTATTCATCCAGTTGTAGTAGTAGTTGGGCCTGTGGATTGTGGAAAACCTAGTGCAGGCCAGAGACTGTATCGGTGGGCTGTCCACACCCTGATGACGTAATCCACCGTACATCGTTGAAATTCCAAGGATGTTTGTGTATGACCGGTATGGTTTCCGACGGGAGAACCCATCGCGATCCCGCTCCCATCGCGGTCGCGATCCCGCTCCCAATGGGGGATGTGACAACGCCGATTGAAGCCATTGAACTCGCTGCGAGGCCTGGATGATCATCTTGCTAGAATCTGTTGGATTAACAAGGTGACGTCGTCATAGGTCTTGCGGCGCTCTTGCATGAGATTTGAGATCTTGTCGTATGCGTGAATCACCGTGGTGTGGTCGCGGCCGCCGAACTCTTTGCCGATCTGCGGGTACGATAAATCGGTGAGTTCACGACACACGTACATTCCAACCTGCCTGGCGTGTACTAAGTCTCTGGTTCGGCTTTTACTGCGGAGTTGCTCGACCTCAACGCCAAACATCTCGGCAGTTTTTTCACTGATGTAGCTCGCAGTGATCTGCCGGGGCTTCGTTGCGCTGATCGAATCAGCCAGAATGATTTCAGCTAATTCAATGGTTAATTGTTCGTCGTTTAGTGCTGCATAGGCACTCACTCGGATGAGTGCACCCTCGAGTTCTCTGATGTTGTAGGTAATATTTGTTGCTATGAATTCCAAGACGTCGGCGGGGACTTTGGTGTTGGATTGCTCACCCTTTTTTAACAGGATGGCAAGCCTGGTTTCGAAATCTGGTGGCTGAATATCAGTGATCAGGCCCATTTTGAAGCGACTGCGCAGGCGATCTTCAAGGGTTGCGATCGCGTCAGGTGGTCGATCGGAAGACAGAACGATCTGTCGTTGAGCCTCGTGCAAGGTGTTGAACGTATGGAAGAACTCTTCTTGGAGTTGTTCCTTGCCTTCCATAAATTGAATGTCATCAACTAAAAGTACGTCGATCTCTCGGTAACGGCGCTTAAACTCGGGTTGTGAATTCTTGCGAATAGCGTCGACGAACTCATTGAGCAGTGTTTCGGTAGAGAGATAGCGAACCTTGTACTGGGGGTAGTTCTCGCGGACGTAGTTCGCTATGGATTGCAATAGGTGTGTCTTGCCCAGACCGGCGTCGCCGTAGACAAATAGGGGGTTGTAGCTCCGAGCAGGAGTCTCGGCAACGGATAAGGCGGCTGCGTGGGCAAATCGGTTGGACTGACCGATCACAAATGTCTCGAAGGTGTAACGACGAGTGCCACTATTTGATGGTGAACCGGAAGGTGCTGTGGATGAAGAGGTGATCGGGTCAGCCTGCGAGGTGGACTCACCGTCAATGAACGCAAGGCCATCCGGATCTGGACGCTCCGTGTCGATCTCTACTTCGATCACGAGAGTGAGATCGGGGTATCCAGCATCCGTAAGCGCCGAGAGAAGTAATTCCACATAGCGCTGTTCAATTCGCTGCCGGACCAACTGACTTGGCACGGTGACGGTCAGGATATCGTCGACGATTTCAGTACCCGACATGTCTTGAAAAGTCGAACTCCAGACTGAGTCGCTCACCTGCATGGCGAGCAGGGGCGCAGTTGCGGTCCAAACTTGTGCTCCCTCTCCTCCCACTCATTCCTTCTTCCTGTGGTCTCGCTGGGCAGCCGACCTAGCGTCTCTAGGCTAGTGCTTCGGAAACGAGGCAAAAAACCCATCTTTTAGGGGCATTATCCACAGGCTGGTCCACATTATGTGTATAAGTGCCAGCCCTCGGATTTCAGTAAAAACTACAAACTTTCTGACGAAAGATCAAATTGAACTGTGACGCCTGTCTCAGGTACGAAAGCCATAGTTGGCGGAACCCGTCAGAACGATCTACTCTGTGCAGTCCGGGCGTACCCGGGGTACTTACTCGCGTTCAAGTCTTGAACGAGTGCCGATAGCGTCCGGCAAACCGACTGACGCTTGCCCCGAGATGCCGGCCAGATCAGTGGACTCATCCACCGATCAGGTTCACAGAGCAGATGTTCTATTTGCTCGTAGCTGTTTGGAGTTTCCGTGAAGCGTACCTACCAGCCAAACGAACGACGACGTGCCCGTAAGCACGGTTTTCGCCACCGTATGTCCGACCGCGCTGGTCGTGCCATTGTGAAGGCCAGGCGCCGCAAGGGCCGTCAGCGTCTGTCTGCCTGATCGACAGGATCCACGAACGTGCAGTCTTCCGTGAGTTCGGACGAGGCGCAGTTCGGTCCCGTAGCGGGCCACTTACCGTGGTCAGAGCGAGCCCGGACGGAAGAGCGCGTGCTGCTCTGGCGTTCGCGATCTCGCGGAAGGTGGGAAATGCAGTGGTCCGAAATCGGCTGCGTCGGCAGATTCGCCATGCAGCCGTTGAAGTTGAACAAGAAAACCGTTTCCAGCTGGCTCCCTATTTGGTCATCGTTCACCCCCCTGCGGTCGGTTGCACCATGAAGGAACTCAAGGGTCACCTTTGCGAGGCGCTCAGCAAGCAGGCTAGCCATAGTAAAGTTAGCGATTCAATTACCACAGTGGATCGTTTTAAGCGATGACCACCTCGCCCGATTTGGAGCCAACTGACCGTGAGGGCAGCAATAGGGTAGGACAGACTCCGAGCCAGCTAGCTCGGGTTTGTATGTCGGTAATCCGCTTGTACCAACTAGCACGAGAAGGAAGACCTTCACCGTGCAGGTTTACTCCGAGCTGCTCCACCTACGCGCTTGAAGCGGTGCAACACCATGGTGCATTTCGGGGTCTGCCGCTGGCCATTCGGCGTTTGTGCCGGTGCCAACCCTGGGGAGGCAAAGGGTATGACCCAGTTCCCGAAGCCAGTGGCTGCACGAGTCACGATCACCCTCCGATATCCGTTCCCCTGCCACCGAGCCAGAAGGCTAGCTGATGTTTGAACAATTCTTTGATGCCCTTGCATCTGTATTGAACTTTTTTTATGTGCTCGTACCTGAGGGAATACGCCCATGGTTTGGGTACGGATTCTCGATCATGGCACTGACCGTGTTGGTTATGGCTCTTATTACACCGCTCACCGTGAAGAGCACTCGTTCGATGCTACAGATGCAACGGATGCAACCGGAGATGAAGCGCATCCAGGAGAAGTACAAGAACGACCGTGAGAAACTCAACGCTGAGTTGATGGCTTTTTACAAAGAGAACTCGATTAACCCACTGGGTGGTTGTTTGCCCATGGTGGCGCAAATGCCAGTGTTCATCATCATGTATCGACTGATCCGTGGACTAACCGTCCGAGACGGCGGTCTCGGCACAGGCACGGGGCAGGTACTCGCTCAGGTGCAGAAGAAGCTGGAGACCACTCCGTGGATCTACAACAAGCAGGTTTTTCATCCGGAACACCTCAACCCATCTACTGCTTTATTCAAAGCACTGAGCACGACAAACCGAATGAATTTCTTGGGGATGGACTTGTCGCTTTCGGCGAGTCAGGCACTCAAATTAGGTCTCTTGATCGCAATCCCCTACTTGGCCCTGCTGGGTGTCATGTTGGCAACCGGCTTGTTCCAGAATCGTCAACTGCAGTCCCGGAACACCTCGGCAAACGTGAATCCACAGCAGCAGATGCTCATGAAATTCATGCCATTCTTTCTGCCGATCTTCTCCTTTGCATTCCCAGCCGGTATGGCCCTCTACTGGTGTACCCAGAACTTCTGCAGGATTGCGACGAATAGTTACATCACTCGCTCGGTGTACCGGAAGGAACACGAGAAGAATCCAATTGATGTGAGCTCAAAGGAATCGAAGGGCTCGAAAGGGTCAAAGTCAGCAGCGGTCGCCACTGCAGAACTCTCAGCTCAAACAGACTCCAAACAAGAGACGTCAAAGAAGAAGGCCACGACCTCCAAGAAATCCATAAACACAGAGCCCGAGGTGCGAACACCGGGGAACAGTGTGAAAAGCCAGGCAGCTCACAAAAAGCAATCAGGACAAGACTCGACGAACGGAATCACGTCGAGCGCACCGGATAAGGCCAAGGTAAACCCTCGGCGATCCGGGGAGTCCCGTCGAGGTTCCCAACCAAAGAACAACTGAGGTATGTGATGGAGTGGGTAGAAACCACCGCAAAGACAGTAGACGAGGCCAAGGAATTGGCACTGGATCAGCTGGGAGTAGATCAAGAGGATGCCGAATTTGAGCTCCTTGAAGAACCCAAAACTGGCCTGTTCGGCCGGCCACGTGGGGATGCTCGTGTGCGCGCTCGGATACTTCCTAAGTCGCCTCGGGCGAAGACGGAGCGCAAGCGCCGGCCCCGCAAGGAGGAAGCTGGGTCGGTCCCAGCTAGGTCCAGCGGAGGGAATCAGAGCAACTCTCCTTCTAACCCGAGTGTTCCACGTGGAACATCAGCACCCCGTGAGCGTTCCGAACCACGCCGCAATAAGGAACCCATGGATCAGGCAGAACAATGCACGGTGGTCGAGGAGTTCCTGACCGGTTTAGCAGAATCCTTCGGGTTTACGGCATCAGCTACCGCAGTGTTCGAAGACGAGGATTTGCGGGTAAACCTGACTGGTGAGGGTCTTGGAGTAATGGTCGGCCCACGTCTTGTCACCCTAGAAGCGATTCAGGAAATCACTAGAAATACCCTTCAGCGTCAGGCTGCTGGCCGGGAGTATGGCCGAGTAACGGTTGATATTGAAGGAATTCGTGAACGTCGCAAACTAGCTCTGAGCGCATTTGTGACTGAGCAGGCCAATTCAGTAACCGAGGGAACTACTGTTGCCTTTGAGGTGATGTCGAGTGCGGACCGTAAGCAGGTCCATGACGTTGCGTCCGAACTTGATGGCATTACTTCAGTCTCTGAGGGCGAGGATCCTCGACGTAGAGTGGTGCTCAAGTCAGTCTGATTATCAGATTCATGTGATGTCTCAGAATTGAAAAGACTGCACGGGCACCCGAAAAGGTGCCCGTGTTGCGTCCTGGACTTAAACTACCCGAAAGCCCCCGTAGTCTGCGAGACTCTCGTCCGTGACTGATCTCTTGAGTGAACTGTTGATTCTCTTAGAAGAGAGTCGTGAGCTTGGCTTTCTTGGGCCTGGTCCAGTGGCGGCTCAACTATCGCATTCGGAGTGTTTCCTCCCGGCCCTCGATCGGCGCCAGAGAATTCTTGACCTTGGCAGCGGCGGCGGACTCCCTGGACTGGTACTTGCGGTTGCCTTACCGGAATCTAGCTTTCTCCTACTCGACAGCAATCTCAGGAAATGCGCGTTCTTAGAGTCGGCCATCGAACGACTCGGGGTTGGAAATCGGGTGCAGGTGCTGACAGGTAGGGCCGAGTTACTAGCCCGTGATGCTGCTTTGCGCGGGAGTTGCGACGCAGTGGTAGCTCGCTCGTTTGGCCCACCTGCTGTCACCGCAGAGTGTGCCCTCGGGTTTATGTCCGGACCGGGTTCAATCTTGGTCATTAGTGAGCCTCCTGAAAGTCATGCGGACCGCTGGCCGGCACTCGGATTGGAGCTTCTTGGCTTAGAACTTGGTAAGCGTGAGACGCATGGTCAAGGAACCATTCAACAACTTCAGATGATAACTGCCCTCAAGGAGAAGTATCCACGCCGGGTCGGTATTCCAGCAAAGAGACCAATTTTCTAACTCGCAGAGTTCGAATTTCCGCTGAAATGACAAAGTTCCACGTGGAACATCCCGAGGGTCCTTGACCCGGGCCCAAGAACCGTCAAGTATACAGGAGCGCCAGTTCGGGCGCTGACGACCTGCGTTGAGGGAGCATGGATGAACGACCTGCAATCCCCGGCCGAGCCAAAGCCAACCTCTTCACTACAGACGGATCAAGACGTATCTTCGGAGGATGACCGGGAGCAATTTTCCCGGCAAGTCGACAGTACGGACGTTCCTACTGAGGCACCTCCTCAGGAGGAATCCGAGGAAGAGTTTGACTCGGAGTACCCGGAAGATCCAATAGATCGAGTAAGTGACGAGCGGACTGAGACTCATGAGCCAACGGGTACGGATGCTCCGACTCCGGGGGATGATGATGCCTCAACTGATGGATTTATTCGTGAGACACCGGCTTTACCTCGTGTTATTGCCTTGGCTAATCAGAAAGGTGGAGTTGGGAAGACGACAACCACCGTTAATCTCGGTGCCGCTCTTGCAGATCTTGGATATCGGGTGCTGCTTATCGATCTTGATCCTCAGGGCAATGCCACCACCGGTCTTGGAATTAACCACCACGATCTAGATGTCACGATCTACAACGTGTTGTTGCAGGACGTAAGTCTTGATGAGTGTGTGGAACCCACTGAGGTCAAAGGGCTGTTCGTCGCCCCTGCAAGTCTGGACTTAGCCGGCTCTGAGATAGAACTTGTGACTGCATTTAGCCGAGAGAGCAAGCTCAAGCGCGCCCTAGACGAGGTTATTGATGACTATGACTTTGTTCTGATCGACTGTCCACCTTCCTTGGGGCTACTCACGGTGAATGCTCTAGTTGCGGCTACTGAGGTGATGGTACCGATTCAGTGTGAGTACTACGCACTTGAAGGCCTCGGTCAATTAACCCGCAATGTGGATCTCATCCGCCGAAATTTGAACGCAACGCTTGAAATTCGCAATATCGTCCTTGTGATGTATGACGGACGCACCAAACTGGGGGAGCAGGTCTCTGATGAGGTTCGATCGCATTACGGATCACGAGTTTGTCGAGTTGTGATCCCCAGAAATGTTCGGCTGTCGGAGGCACCAGGTTTTGGGCAGCCGATCACCACGTTTGATCCGAGTTCTCGGGGTGCGGTGGCCTATAAGGAATTAGCTCGGGAGGTGAGCGGTGTCTCGTAAAGGTGGGCTCGGTCGAGGTTTGTCAGCTCTGATCCCGACAGGCGATGAGCAAGTAGAGGACAGCGCTGCTGGCCTACACAATCTTGCGGTTTCAACGGTGTATGCCAATGCCCTGCAGCCCCGCAAGGCGTTTGATGAGGAGACGCTCGAAGGTCTCGTTGAGAGTATCCGAGAGCTAGGAGTGCTTCAGCCTATTCTTGTCCGCCAAACCGAATCTGGCTTTGAAATAATTGCCGGAGAACGAAGGTGGCGCGCGGCGAAAAGAGCTGGTCTGCCTTCAATTCCCGCTGTCGTCCGCCGGGTAGATGATGTCAGCTCTTTGGAGCAGGCGTTAGTGGAAAATCTGCATCGACAAGACTTGAATGCACTTGAAGAGGCCGGAGCGTATCAGCAGCTCATAGAAGATTTTGGGCTCACTCAGGAGCAGATTGCTAAGCGCGTCGGCAAGAGTCGGTCGGCTGTGGCAAACCATCTGAGACTTTTCCAGCTCTCCCCCGCAGTACAGAAACTCGTGGCTGAGGGACTCGTATCTGCTGGGCATGCTAAGGCGCTGCTTGCTCATCCGGACCGTGCCTATCAGGAGACTGTTGCGAAGAGAGTTGTGACTGAATCTCTCAGCGTGCGTGAGGTTGAACAACTGGTGAAGGAGCGACTAGATCTTGAGGCGGGACTCGGTGCTCCATCTGAGGGTCCTTCTGAAAAAGCTCAACCCTCCTCGGACCCGGAGCGTAAGCTACGACCACCAGGGATCCTCGAACTTGAAGAACTTCTTGCCTCATACCTAGAGACACGAGTAGGGGTGTCCATGACCGCCAAACGAGGCAAAGTAACGGTGGAGTTTGCGAACCTTGAAGACCTTGAACGGATCTATCGAAGAATCATTGAATGATCCTGCATCCAGCAATGTTGTCCTTCGCAAAGTTTATGCACAGGCTGTGGGAAAACTTGTGGTTAAACAAACCTCAGCCTGAGATTTAGGGTTGAGTCTTGCTGTTGGTCTGAGCTAGCACGGATCGCTTGCCCAAGCCTCAAGAGCTCGGTGCAGCGATGCAATCACGAGGGCAGTGCTTGAATGGAGCAATTCCGGCGGACCCAATCGCAGCAATACGGCCGGTGGGCGAGTCTCTCGCAGAATCTGCAACCGCATGCCTTGAACTGTTCCCATTCCCCATCCTGGTGCGGCTGGTAATTCTTGGATGATTAATTCTGCGAAGCGTCGACCAGCGTCTGACTCGTAGCCTGGTACAGAGAAATAGCTTGCATCGACCTGTGGTAATTCGCACTCTTCAAAGCCTAGGAAAATATCGGCGGAAAACTCGTTGACTGCTACGGCCTGCGCGGACCAGTCATCCTCATCGAGTAGGAGCGTAGACATTCCCGAAATCTGAAGACCCGCTGCGAATCCACTGAGGATTGGATGGATTCGACCCACCGATCCGAGCGCTACCCGAAGCTCCGTCAACTCGGTGAGGCGTCGCCGTAGACGGTCGCGCTCGCGAACACCAGTAACAGTTGCGGTTCCACCCCGGCCTTCAAGTCGAACAAGAGAATCTACTGTTTCTGGACCGCAGACTTTATCACTGACCAGACCAGCATTTCTCTGAAAGTCTGCGATTGCTTGTTGTGTGAGGGGCCCAAAAATTCCGTCCACCCGGCCCGCATCAAAACCCAAGGCGCCTAGCCGAAGTTGAAGTTCAGATACATCGTCTCCACGCATCATGGGTGAGCGCAAACAGAGTAAGCGGTCACCAATATCGAAAGCGGTCTCGATGAGGGCCGACCAACTCATGGCACCACAGATCCCATCGGGATCGAGCCCATTTGCCTTCTGAAAAGCAATGAGCGCATCTTGAGTGCCGGCTAAAAAACTACCTGTTTCATCAGACACAACAAACCCGGCGGCAGTGAGCCGTCGCTGAAGGTCAGCTACGTCGGGTCCGGTGGAACCTTCGATCAGCGGGAGCGAAGCAAGAGTAATAACAGAACTCCAGAGAGTAGGCGAGTCGGCACGCTCTATCGAACAGACATTCGATCTTGAGATGACTTAGAGGTGAGGACTGAGGTCTGCTAAAAGAGCAGCTTTGCCCTTGGCTCCAACGATTTTATGCACGATTTCGCCATCTTTGAACAGAATCATTGTGGGAATACTCTGCACGCCGAACTCGCGAGCAAGTCCGGGGTTGTCGTCAACGTTTACTTTTGCGATTTTCAGAGAACCACTCTGTTCCGTAGCGATTTCTTCAAGAATGGGTGCGATGGTCTTGCACGGGCCACACCATTCAGCCCAAAAGTCCACGAGGACTGGTTCGGCACTGCTGTTGACTTGTTCGGCAAAGGTGGCTTCGCTGAGTTGACTGATTGAACCCGACATAGGGTGTCCTCTCGTTTTTCGTTGAGGCTGCGGTTTCATTGATTGCCTCAGGCAGATACTAGTGGCCTTGGTCCTCAAGGAATCGCTCAGTGTCGATAGCCGCTGCGCATCCGCTTCCAGCAGCAGTAATTGCTTGGCGGTAATAGTCATCTTGAACATCACCGGCTGCAAAGACGCCTTCGATATTGGTCTTGGAACTTCCTCCCACGGTCACGAGGTAGCCGTTGTCTTTCAGGTTGAGTTGACCTCGAAATAGATCTGTTGACGGGCGATGTCCAATTGCAACGAACACGCCAGTGAATCCGATCTGGCTTTGCTCATTCGTGAGGAGGTTTCTGAGGGCAAGGCCCTCAACCGAGTGCTCACCGAGGATGTCTTCAACCACCGTGTTCCACAGGAACTTGATCTTTGGGTTCGCATGGGCACGGTCCCGCATGATCTTTGATGCGCGGAGTTCATCTCGGCGATGAATAATCGTGACGCTCGAGGCAAATCGGGTCAGAAACATTGCCTCTTCCACTGCGGAGTCACCGCCGCCGATTACCGCAATCTCTTGATCACGGAAGAAGAATCCGTCGCAAGTAGCGCAGGTGGACAGGCCGTGTCCGAGCAAACGTTGTTCGGCTTCGAGACCTAACATGAGCGACTGAGCACCTGTTGAGACGATGATGCTTTGAGCGAGAAAGGTGGGTTTGGCAGTGCTGTCGCCGATCCAAACTTTGAAAGGGCGCTCGGTCAGATCAACTTTGGACACTTTCGAGGTGAGGATCTCGGTGCCGAATCGGACTGCTTGTTCACGAAAGTTCGCCATGAGATCCGGACCCAAAATGCCATCGGGAAAGCCTGGAAAGTTCTCGACCTCTGTGGTGAGCATGAGTTGCCCACCGGGTTGATCACTCGTAGAGGATGGTTCGCCTTCGATGAGCAGCGGCTCGAGGTTGGCGCGGGAGGTGTAGATGGCAGCGGTGAGTCCTGCTGGCCCAGATCCAATGATGACTACCTTGCGAACTACGGGATCAGCGGAATCGAAAGCGTTCTCGGGGGACATGGTTGCCTTTTGTTGGTCTGAGGAGTAACCAGACTACAGCGGCAGTTTGGACCGTTTTGACCATAGGAAGAGCCCAATGAGAACAAAGATCGTTCCGAGAATCGTGTACGAGATCCATGCTTGGCCAACTGCCCAGGTGAGCAGGCGGATGGTGCCGATTAACATGAAAATGCTTACCGGGGTGATGAGAATCAGTGCGACGAGTGCGTGAACCGAGATTCTCGAGTACTCGAGGATGGGGCCAGTTGCCCGGTCCCGAACTTTGTCAACGGAATCAACGATGAGATCAGTGACCTGATCAGTCCAGTCAGTGGTCTCGGCTGTTACGGGTTCTTCTGGCATTGGTTCAGACTCTAGCGGTCGAACAATGCAATGGTCGGGTTCACTCAGTCCGTCGCTGGAGAGCCATTGAGGGTGACTTCGGAAATTTCCACTCGATGTCGCTGGTCTTGTTCGGGTGTCCCCAAGTTGGTAATCCAGATGAGCACGACTGTTCCCGTTCGCTGGGCTGCTGGGGTCTGAGTGAGGTCAAGGTCCACTGGGCCGCTGGTGTTTTGAAAGGTTGCAACTGGCTTCATTTTCGCAGGGTCTGCAGAATCAAGATTCTGCGCGTCGATCACAAAAACTGAGCCGCTCCATCCATTCGTTGAACCGGTTATGAGCACCCGATCTACCAGTGACCGCTGCTTCAGAACTAGCCCCAGCCCCACACCTTTTTTGCCGCCGAAGAAGTTGGAAGTGTCGTAGCCCTCGGTTCTCCAGGCGGTGTTTGGGTCACCATCAAAAGCGTTGGCTTTGAGTTGATCATTTTCTCCAGGTTCACCCTTGCCCTGAGGATCAAATGGAATGGCTGCACTGATAGCGAGTTCAGTGTTGGCTTGGACTGCGGTGGTTGCAGTTGCGGCTGACCCGCTTGTTTCATCGGCAATGGTGGTCTCACGAACAAGCAGTCCGGCGATGACGAGAGCGGTTGCTACGAGCAGAATGAACAGCGCTGGATACAGCCACTTACGCTCAGACCGTGCAAAGGTTTCTCCCGATCCAGCCGGATCAGGGTCGTTCTCGACTGCTGCTCGAGGAGCAAGCAACTGCGGGGCAACGCTCGTGTCGAGTAGAGCGGCTCGAAGGTCCGCTGCTGAGTTGAAGCGGTCTTCTGGATCTCGTTGCAGGGTCCGCATGACGGTATCAGCTAGGAGTGGAGGCACATCAGAGCGGACACGCCGGGGGTCAACTGGAACCGAATGTAGGCGAGCAAGCGCCACAGCAGCGCCAGTGTCACCTTGGAATGGGACTCTGCCAGTTAGACACTCGTACATCACGATGCCAAGGGAATACATGTCTGCTCGGCCGTCAACTTTGTTTCCCAGGAGTTGCTCGGGAGACAAATACGTAGCGGTTCCGACAAGGGCGCCATCTTGGGTAAGTTCTGTTTGATCGTCGGCTTTTGCGATGCCGAAGTCGGCAATTTTTACGCGTCCATCCACGCATAACAAGATGTTTGAGGGTTTGACGTCGCGATGCACGAGGCCAGCACGATGAGCGGCTTCAAGGGCATCGAGAAGCCTGAGGCTGATGCGGATTGTGGTGTCGGCATCAACCGTGTGATGTTCATCAAGGTAGGCGCGCAATGTGGTGGCATCGAGCAGTTCCATGACGATTGCCTCATTGCCGTTATCGGAACAGGTGTCGTATACCCCAACGATGTTTGGATGGCTGAGTCGTGCTGCAGAAATAGCTTCTGCGCGAAACCTGCTAACAAATGCCTCATTACCCGCTAGGTGAGGATGAAGGATTTTTACAGCAACTTCCCGGCCGAGTACCAGGTCAGTTGCATCCCAGACTTGCGCCATGCCACCGGAGCCAATCAGGTGGTGGAGTTCGTACCGTCCCCCCAAAGTAAGTCCGACAAACCCCTGAACTGGCGCGGCTTCGACGCGAGTTTCATCAGTCGGGTTCGGCATCGATCGTCCATCAGCCACCACCGTCTAACCTACCGGGCCGCAAGGCCAATATTGTGGAAGGAACTTGCCCAATTTGGTGTCGATGTTTGAATCCAAAGTTATGGAAGAAGAGCGGGGTGGTCGCCGGATATGCGCGCGGTCTCCCTTTTGCGGCGGCGGTGCGTGCGGCCCCACCACAACATTAAGAACAGTATCGAGATGACCGAGAGTGCCGCCCCCACTCCAGAGATGGCAGCTGATCGCACCGGCAGTTCGCTCTGTCCGATCTCGAGTTCATCGTCAGGAGAGAGCAACTTGATGCGAAGTAATGATTCCCCAGGGGCTCGGACGGTGACCGCGAGATCAATTCGGTTTTCGCCTGGGGCAAGTACAACCTCACGGTCAGCGTCCCCGGTGATATTTAGCCGGGTGGATCGAACACTCATTTTGACTCGAACTTCGTAGGGCAAATTATTGCGGAAGCGCAGCGGAATGGTGGTGGAACGGCCAGTAATGGTGACCTGCCGGCCCGGAGGGAGTTCAATTTCCGAGAGGTTCTTCGCGAGTTGGGATCGCACCGACTCCTGGATCGTGAACCGCTGAGGTGGGTTGAGTTGGGTTGCCAAGGTCTGGGCGTTCAGTCGCGTCCAGAGTTCAACTTCTGACTCTGGCGAGGAGGTCATAGTCCGATAGGCACCGATCTGCCTGCGTGTTTCAGCAGTTGCAGACACGGCCATGCTTTCATCAGGGGGTACCTGACTCAGAAGTTCTGCAACTGGTTCTGCTTTGGTCTCTGACGCAGGCCCGAGCGATGCTCCATCTGCTAGGACCTGGATGGGGCCGTCGATCAGCAGGCTTGGATCGAGAGCAGAAATCGCAGCGGGGTCAATATTCGGCGGGAGCAGCACCACGGAACCCAAGGTGGCACCCGCTGCCGAGAAACTTTCAGCCCCTGGGCTTCGAGCCGAGAACCATGCTGAGAGCATCAGTGAGATGACCTCATGAGCGCGAATTGCGGGGTCGATGAGCGAGTTAGCGAAACGTTGCGAGATCAGGGTGTCATAGGCGATCGCCCGCAGGCCCGAGTCCTTGCCGAGTTGCACTGCAGCAGTCATGGTCTGTTGTTCAGTCAGACCAGAAGGTCGTTCAAGTTGCTCGCTTGAAACTAGGAAATTCTTCGCTCCGAGCGTTCCCACTGCGAACGCTGCCTCAGGACTCAAGGAGTCGTCGAGAGCCCAGGTTCCCTGAGTTGATCGACGATCAGTTACTTCTCGGGTGACCCGGTCTCCGAGGATGAGTTCTCGCTCTAAGTCGCCCGTGGCTCCGGCCGCTATCAGCCCAGAGGTGCTGACATGCACATATGGGAGTGAAAGAACCGAGGGGCCAAGAGTTCTCGCTGTTCCCAAGCCAGCGGATGAGAGTGCTCCGCTCAGCGAGGTCACGAAGTTCTCAGCCCAGGGCTCTTTACTGCGAACAAGTCCGTCAAGGGTATTTGGTCGGAGCCCGAGCCGGAGCGGTGCATCAGGAACGGTCTTGAACAGCGTGGTCGCCGCATCAATGCGAGCACGTTCTTCGATCGTGAACACTGGTGCACCTGAGGTGTCGAGACTTGGCGCGGTTTCTATGGGGATCAGTAAGGTGACGGCGACTGCTGAAGGGTCGTGGGGCTTTGGGGAGTAGTTCGTGGGAAGGCGATTGAGAAAGACGAGCTGACTCCAGATTTCAGGTCCGTCCGGGCTGGTCAGAACGAGTTCCACAGGATGAATCCCAGCTTTTGGGAGCAGGAGTCTCGTGCGGTCCTGGTCTGCAGTTGAGCGAATTGGGATCGTCAACACTGATCCAGTTGTCGGGTCTCCGTACTCACTAAAGAGTCGAGTTTCTGGACTTTGTAGGACTCTGCCCGGTGACGCACCGTTCATGACAGCGTCGACTTTGTCTCGGAGGGTCTCGGTGCGGGTGGGCTGAAGAGCTTGATGAACGGTGAAGGTGAGTTGTGATCCCGCAGGAACTGCCACGCTCGGGGCAAATCGCACTTGGAACTCGCCATTGGAATTTACCCAAGGTGATACTGCGCTGATTCGAACGACTGGGTCTGGTCCTTGCAGCACTGCAGCACTTGTTGTCTGAGCGGTAGCGCTCAGGCCAAAGCTCATAGCGAGCAGCAGGGAACTCAGCGTGATGCAAGTTCCCGTAATCGAGCGGAGTGGCTTCACGGCAGGTCTTTGGTCAGCACCACAAGATCGGTGGGTGTGAGTTGAAATCCGAGCTGTTTATAGAGTCTCAAAGCCCGTTGGTTATCAGTTTGTGTATTGACCAGTACTCGGCTGACTTTGCGAGAGCGCGCCCACAACAACGCGTCGACAACGAGTGCCGATCCCACGCCGGTGCCTGCATAATCGGGGTGGGTGGCTAGACGTTGAAGGAAGCCTTGGTGGCGCGATTTTCCTACTACGGAGTACCCCACGGGTGCACCCTGTAGTTCGGCGAGCCGGAACCGAGTTCGCGGAGTAGCAGAGATTGCTTCGTCGAGTCCGGAAGCATCGAGTCGCCAGAATCTCGGAAAGGCAAGCTTGTCGACGGCCAGAGCGAGCGATCGGTCAGCACGTTTCGCCCGTCGCAATTGAACCCCCGCAGGTTTGGAATTGCCCATCATGCCAACTCGGCGAAGATCGTGCGAGAGCACCCGGAGTCGGTCATATTCCAAAAAACCAGCATCAAAGTATGGCCGCGCTTCGAGTGGATGCAACGCTGTAGTAATCACTGAGGAGTAGCCATCTTGGCGCAGCTGATCCAAACAAGCGTGGAGACCTCGAGCTGTTGGTTCGACCTGGTTCGACTTGATCGTGAGATACGCAATCGCAGAGTCTGCGTGCCAAGGGCCAACATAAAACCGCTCGTTTCCAAGAGTCAGGGTCTGACGCGTACTCATATGCTTGAACTAGGTCTCCTGCGCCTGCTGCTCCGATCGCTCCGATCGCTCGCCTAAGGATACGTCAGGTGACCACACGCCGCGCCGGTAACCTGCTCCGGTGATTCCCGTGAGAGCAAAAGATGAACTTGATGCCCTCGTTCCACTCAGCGCGGTGTTCCAAGCTGCCGGGAAACGCTTGTACCTCGTTGGGGGCAGAGTTCGTAATCTTCTCAGTGACCGCGTGGACTCGAGCGATGATATTGACCTGACCACCGACGCTCTTCCCGAACAGGTCAAGCAATTAGTGAGCGGGCTCGCATCTGCAGTCTGGGCAACCGGTGAGCGTTTCGGGACGATCGGCTGTGAAATCGAAGGATGCACGTACGAGATCACCACTCATCGGGCCGAGGTCTATACCCCAGATAGCCGAAAGCCAGAAGTTGCCTATAGCAGCGAGATTCAGGTGGATCTCTCCCGGCGAGATTTCACCGTCAACGCAATGGCTATCGAGCTCACCTGTGATGAGCCGAGGTTGATTGATCCATTTAATGGATTGGCGGATCTTGTTGCAGGGGTTTTGCGAACCCCAGTCGCCCCGGAGGCATCATTTACCGATGATCCGCTCCGCATGATGCGCGCTGCGCGATTTATTTCCTCGGACTCGCTTGAACCAGTGCCCGAGTTGACCGCAGCAGTGCAGGCCCTAGCAGATCGAATTGCGATCGTGTCAAGCGAGAGAATCCGAGATGAACTCTGCAAGCTCGTGGTCGTGGCCGACCCCTCAGCAGGGTTGTACTTCTTGCACGACACCGGCCTTGCAGCTTATTTCTTCCCCGAACTTCCAGCGATGCGTCTCGAACAGGATCCAATCCATCGTCATAAAGATGTGCTGACGCACACCATTGCTGTCGTAGCCCAAGCCCCCCCTGAACTTCTGGTGCGACTAGCAGCGTTGTTTCATGATGTCGCAAAGCCAGCCACCCGGGCCATTGGCCCTAGTGGGGTGTCATTTCACCATCATGAGGTAGTCGGTGCACGCATGACCCGTGACCGAATGAAAGCACTCAAGTTCAGTAATGAGTTGGTTTCACAGATCTCGCAATTGGTGTATCTCCACCTTCGGTTTCATACCTATGACATGGGCTGGACCGATTCTGCGGTGCGCCGGTTTGTTCGAGATGCGGGCGAGTTGTTACCGGAGCTCATAGCGCTTACCCGTGCAGACTGCACCACAAGAAACCAGCGCAAGGCCGAGGCTCTTAACGCACGCATCGATGATCTTGAGGAGCGGATTGCACAACTTTGGGAACAGGAAGAACTGAGTGCAATCCGACCAGATCTGAATGGCCGCCAGGTCATGGAACATCTGGAAATAACCGAGGGTCAAGTAGTAGGCAGGGCACTGAATCATCTGCTGGAACTCCGGCTAGATCAGGGTCCCGCTAGTGAGCAACAGGCCATGAGGGCCCTTGATGTTTGGTGGGCTGAGCAGCCAGAAAATCCTTCTGGGCGGAGCGATCAAACGAACTGATGATCGCTCGAATCAGGTTCGCTCTTTTGGGCCTCGATCAAGACCGAACCGAACAGCGTATAGTTTGTTCCCAACATCCCATCGAAGGAGCAGTCATGGCTGGAATTGTTGTTGGAGTAGACGGTTCTGAGCAGTCAGTCAGTGCTCTGAGCTGGGCTGGCAAGGAGGCCCAACTTCGAGGGTCGGTTCTGCATGTGGTTGCAGTATTTTCGGGCGCCATCTTGAGCACGGGCTACGAGATGGCCACAACGGATCTCTCTGATTACGGTGCCGCAACCAACATCATGCTCGGTGCAGCGACCGATACGGTGCGCGCGTTCGGCGACCTTGATGGGGTAGAGGTCACAACTGAGGTGTTAGAAGGCCACGCCGGAGAAAAGCTCATTGCAGTGTCACGCGATTCTGATTTACTCGTAGTTGGTTCACGGGGCCATGGAGGATTCGCCGGCTTGCTGATTGGTTCAGTGACCACCTATGTCGTAAACCATGCAAGGTGCCCCGTTGTGGTGGTGCGCAACCCCTGAGCTGAACTCAGGTTCCCTCTTTGCGAGCGCGGATCACCAAGCTGCTTGGCACCCAATCAGCTAGTTCCGAAAAGTGCACGCTTGGGATTCGCGTTGATGAGGGACCGACTACGGATTCGGGTTCAACTAGCGCGTCAACCCGGAAGTTGGCTCGAGTCAAACTGGTAAAGAGCTCGCTGACTTGATGCACGTGGGTGACCCCTTCGTCACCGCTCGCTCGCCAAGAGATGGCCTGCTCGCTCCAACTCGTTCGCGTGAGATACGGGGTGGACTGTTCATCGGCGTCAAGGTCAAGCATGAGTGAAAATGGGTGCGGTAGCGACATGACCAGAGCGGCCTCTGGCTTCATGATTCGGTGCAACTGCCGAAACACGCGCCCAAGGTCCTGCACCCCGGCCAAGGAGTACACCGCGATCACAAGATCGATGCTGTCCGCTCGGAGAAATGCCAAGTCCGCTAAGTCGCTGTGATGAAACTCGACTTTCATTTGTGCGATTTCCGCAGCTGCACGGGCCTGGGTCAGACGAGCCGTGGAGCTCTCGACTGCAATAACATGGGCTCCTTTGCGGGCGAGCGCAAGCGATGACCCCCCAGCGCCGCAACCTAAATCCAGCACGCGCTTGCCCTCAATTACCCCGACCGATCCAAACAGTCGGTTCAAGACACTGTCATCCACATCCGGTGCGAATCGAACAGTGTCAACGGGTAGTTCGGCGCCGTGTGGATAACTAGCTGGCGGCAACGGAGTGGGTCCGTCTCCCTCACGCAACAGAGTGGGCCGAGAATCAAGATTTCCAGCAGACGGGTGACGAAGGGCAAGGGGGGGTTTTGAACTCGGATCAGACATCGCTGCAAAGTCTGTCGGAGGTTTCCCGCTGACCCGCGGATGCCTCGTTCAGCAGTAGCGTAACGAACGTGCCGTTCCTTCAGCCTGAGTCATCTGGTCGCCCGGGAAAAGCCCCCGGTAGTGTGGACTATCGATTTGCGCGGCGTCAGCTGCTGTTTCGTTACCGTGCGGGCGAGCTTTCGCGTGGTGATGTGTGCGATGCACAGGCGGAACTCATGCGCATCGCCGTGCACTGTTCTCAAGGTTCTACCGTTAGCTGCCCCGTGTGTGACGAATCGACTTTGCGAATAGTCAGATTCGTGTTTGGACCGCGGCTACCGCCGGGTGGCAGGCCCGTCAAGACTCGGGCTGAACTGCGTAAACTCGGCGCTGAACGGCCAAATCGACGTTGTTTTACTGTCGAGGTCTGCACGGCGTGTCGGTGGAATCATCTCTTAGAACTTGCACCGCTGTAGCTTCGCGGCTGATTGCTCCCTCAGCTCGGATGGGAGGTTGAGACGCTGACAGGCCAGAATATCGGGATGGGTTCATCACGCAGTTTTCTTTGGCGGCTTCGCCGGCCTGCATATGTGGTGATTGTGCTCTTGGTGGTTTCTCTTGGTGGTCTTTGGATGGCCCTCAGCACGATTGAACTTCCCCCAGCAAAGCGCTCCATGGAAACCACGTTCGTCTGTGACCGAACAGTTCCCAACGGCGACTGCAATTTTCAGAACTCAATGGCCAAACTCTCATCCACCGAGGCCAGAGTGAATGTTGACTACGACCAACTCCCGCCAGTGTTGGTACAGGCAGTGTTGTCTGCAGAGGATCGAAATTTCTTTGATCATGGCGGCATCGACCCAGCCGGGCTCACTCGGGCGGTCTACCAATCTCTGTTGGGGTCAAGTAAATCTAAACAGGGTGGTTCGACCATTACCCAGCAGTACGTCAAACTCACGTACCTCACCTCGGAGCGTACGCTGACCCGAAAGCTGAAAGAGGGTGTGCTGTCGGTCAAGCTTGAAGGCCAGCTCGACAAACGAGACATCCTGACCCGCTATCTGAATGAGATTTATTTTGGGCGCGGCGCCTACGGCGTAGAAGCTGCAAGTCGAGCATATTTTGGGATCGGCGTAGAAGACCTGCAAGTCCACCAGGCGGCGTACCTTGCGAGCCTGATTCGTTCACCTGAAAGCGCCGAAGCAACCAAGGACCCCAAAGAGGCAACCCGCCGCCGCAAGACCGTCCTGACCGGCATGGTTTCTGAGGGTTACATCACGCAATCAGAAGCAGATGCAGCCGCTGCTGTTCCGTGGGTTTCAACCCCGACCACGGCCGGGGGTAAAGCTCAAACCATGACGGTGTTGCCGCGGCCAGCGGAGAAAACCGATCTCGGACAGGTGCGCTATGGCGAATATGGTTCCGAGTACTGGGTTTCTCTGGTTCGCAAGCAACTGCGGGAGCGGTATGGTCCCGGCGCAGAGACCCAAGGGCTCAGGGTCTACACCACCTATGACCCAGAGATGCAACAAGATGCTTACAAGGCCGTGACCGGAACGTTAAGCCAGTCAGGTGGGCCCTCCGGTTCGATCGTGGCTGTGGATGATCGGGGTCAAGTGCGAGCCATGGTTGGAGGAACGGATTTCGCTCATAAGAAGGTAAACCTTGCCTTGGGTAAAGCTGGCGGCGGTTCGGGTCGTCAGCCCGGGTCAACCTTCAAACCGTTTGCCCTCGCTGCATTTATTGAGGATGGGTATTCGGTAGATTCAGCATTTCGGTCACCGCCAACAACGCAGTTCCCTGGAGTCTTTACCGAGCCGGGCAAGCTTTGGTCTCCGCAGAACTTTGGAAAGTCTGATCTGGGTGTGTTGAGCGTGGAAGAAGCAACTTGGAAATCCTCGAATACGGTCTATGCGGGAATAGTCAATCTTGTAACGCCAGATCGAGTCGCCGAGATGGCGAATCGGTTAGGAATCACTGCAACATTGGACCCGCAGTACGCGCTGGTGTTAGGCACCGAAGAGGTTGCTGTTCTCGATATGGCTTCGGCCTATTCCACGTTTGCTGATCGGGGCAAACACACCCCGCCGTATTTCATTCGCCGAGTCGAGGACTCTTCTGGTGCAGTGCTCTTTGATGCCACAACAGGTGTGAAGTCTGAGCAGGTCATTGATGAAGGTGTAGCAGATACGGTCAACTCGGTTTTAGCGGGCGTGCTGACGAAGGGGACGGGCCATGCGGCGGCCATACGGACCGTAGCAGCGGGAAAGACTGGGACCACGACAGACTCGAAGGATGCCTGGTTTGCTGGCTATACCTGCCACCTGACCTCGGTTGTGTGGATGGGCTATGAACAGCCCAAGAAAATGACGACCTACCGCGGCAAAGATGTTTCAGGAGGCACCGTTCCAGCTGAGATCTGGCGGCAGTTTATGAATGCAGCTACCAAAGGCGATGCCGGTTGTCAGTTCCCGGTGACGGATTTCGGTAAGCGGATCTTGAATCAACGGCTTTCTGGCCTGCGTTCTACAACAACGAGCAGTGTTGTCGGAGCGGTCACTTCTACCACCGCGGTGGGCCCCGGTGGGTCCACATCTACGGCGGTACCCAAGACCCCAACAACTACGGCTGCGCCGAAACCCTCGCCAAGCACCACTGCTGCGCCACCGACTACTGCTGCACCTTCAACGACTGCTGCACCGGCGCCCACAACCACGGTCACGGTGGCGGTTAAACCTTAAGGATTTGCTTGCAGTTTGTGGATTCTGGCGTACACTTCACTGACGGCCGGCAGCCATGGGGCGCTGGACCAGAATGACCTGAACAAGGAGAACCAGTGATGGCTACTTCAAGTCCGATAACTGTTCCTGCGATTCGTGATCGTGGTTCGGCGCGTACCGCTGAGCCTCTGGTTATGGTCACTGCCTACGATGCTCCTGGCGCCCGGATTGCCGATGAGGCAGGAGTCGACATGATTCTCGTTGGCGACTCGCTGGCGATGGTGGTGCTCGGGTACGAAGACACCTTGCAAGTCACGGTTGCTGATATTGCTCATCACACCGCAGCAGTTGCTCGGGTGAAGCCCGCAGCCTTGATCGTGGCTGATCTACCTTGGATGAGCTATCACGTCTCCACGGAGGAAACGGTTCGCAATGCAGCAGAGCTGATCCGAGCTGGTGCGCAGTCGGTCAAGCTTGAGGGCGGCCGCAAGCGGCTGCCGATGATTGAGGCGCTGATCTCGGCAGAGATCCCCGTAATGGGGCATCTGGGCCTGACCCCGCAATCGCTTCATGCCATGGGCGGTTACAAAGTTCAGGCGCGAAAGTCTGAAGCAGCACTCGAGCTGTTAGCTGACGCCAAGGCACTGCAGCATGCCGGGTGTTTCTCCATTGTCTTAGAAGGGGTCCCGGACGAGGTAGCGCGCATGGTGACTGAATCGCTCGATATTCCAACCATTGGGATTGGTGCTGGCCGCCAATGCGATGGCCAAGTCCTGGTTTTTCATGACCTGTTAGGGCTCGAGGATCGGGTGCCAGCCAAGTTTGTTCGCAGGTATGCCTCGCTCAAAGATGACGCCGTTGTGGCAGTTCGACAGTTTGCTGAAGATGTCCGGTCCGGCGCCTTTCCCGACGACAGCGAGAGCTATCACTTGTCAGAGCAGCAGGCTGAGGCCCTGTCGCTGTATGGGTCGCACTGTTAAAAAGCTTCAGTGTCACATGGTGAGAGCAGACTGTCATTCACCTCAGTATTTCGCTTGAGACATTTCGCAGTTGGCGATCACCCCAGAGTGATCACTACAGTTGACTGTCCGCTCCGATGAAGTCCTGTTCGCAGGATCCACAAAGGAGCGGCTCAAGAAACACCCTGTCCTGCAGATCGCAGGACCCTCATGGCGTTGTGCCGAGGTCCATAGGGAGGATTCCACGTGGTTACTCGCGTATATGAATTGATGATCATTATTGACCAGGACGTAGACGACGTGGTCGGTAAAGGCATTATCAATAAGGCAAAAGAAATGATCGAGGCTGAAGGTGGCACTGTTCCCACAGTTGACCATTGGGGCCGCCGCCGTTTCGCCTACCAGATCAATCACAAATCTGAAGGTGTCTACTCAGTCCTCGAGATTGTCACTCAGGCACCCAATCTTGATGAGGTTGATCGGTTCCTTCGTCTTGCGGATGAGGTCGTCCGCCACAAACTGTTCCGCCTACCGGACTCAGAAGCCACCAAGCGTGGCTTGCTGACACCGGCCGGCTGACCAAGAGGAGGACACAATGGCAAACGGAAACACAGTCGAATTAATCGGCAATGTCACCAGAGACCCAGAACTGCGCTTCACCCCGAATGGGGCAGCAGTTGCCAACTTTGGGCTGGCGGTCAATCGCCGGTGGAGAAACCAAAAGACAAACGAATGGGAAGAGCAAGTCTCGTTCTTTGACGTTGTCTGCTGGCGGGAGTTGGCAGAAAACGCCAGCGAGTCGCTCACCAAAGGCACTCGGGTCATGGTCTCTGGGCGTTTAGATCAACGCTCCTGGGAAGATCCCAAGGATGGATCCAAGCGATCCAAGGTCGAGGTCGTGGCCGACGAGATAGGCCCAAGCCTGCGTTGGGCTACTGCCCAAGTAAGCAAAAACGAGCGTCGCGAAGGCGGCAGTGGTGGCGGGTTTGACTCGGCACCCCCGGCACAGGAGCCCCCCGCTGCCGGATATAGCGATGATGAGGAGCCCTTCTAATGGCAAAGACACAGCCAAAACGCAGCCCGAAAGGTAAAGACAACGGCCGCAAGTTCAAAAAGAAAGTCTCGATCCTGAATGCTGAAAAGGTCGAGTATGTGGACTGGAAAGACGTCAACCTGCTCCGCAGGTTTGTCTCGGACCGCGCCAAGATTCGTGCTCGTCGCGTTACGGGTAACGATGTGCAGCAGCAGAGTGCTATTGCGATGGCAATTAAGAACGCTCGCGAGATGGCACTGATTCCCTATGCAAACCGTGTCACAACGCAACGTGGTGGACGCGGTAGCAGAGGAGACCGCGACGGTGATGATCGCCGCGAGCGCCGTGACCGTTCCGAGGATTCTTCTGAGTCAAGCTCCGCTCCCGCTGAGTCAGCTTCTGAGTTCACCGAAATCGACATTGAGGCAACTGAGTCAGTCGCGGTCGGCGCTGAGACCACAGGAGGAGAGGAATGAGCGATTTGAAAGTCATCCTTCGTTCCGATGTCTCTGGACTCGGCAAGCGCGGAGACATCGTAGAGGTGTCAAAGGGTTATGTCCGCAACTTTCTTGAGCCCCGCGGGCTTGCCTTCTTGGCAACCGACGGTGCGGTAGCGCAGGCTGGTGCAATGCGTCGGTCCCGTGACGTCAAAGACGCCAAGGATCGCGAATCAGCAGAAGAGATTGCCAAGAAGCTTGTCTCCAAGAAGATCGAAGTCGTAGCGAAGGCCGGCGACACTGGCCGACTGTTCGGCTCTGTCACCGAGGCCGAACTGGTCGTGGCCATCTTGGAGCAAACTGGAATCACTTTGGATCGCAAAGACATCGTGATTGAAGAACACATCAAAGAAGTTGGATCGCATCAGGCCACTGCCCGGTTGCATAACGATGTGCAGTTCCCGATCATGATCGAAGTAGTAGCCGGATAGCTCCCACGGGTGACTACACCCTGGACCACACCCTGTTGTGCTCACAGTTTCCACAGGGTGTGGTCGCTACCCACAGCGAATCCACAGGAAATTCTCAGGGTTTAGGGTCTAGCTACCCACAGGCAACTCCGGCCAAGATGTATCTCAATGGCAGAACCAGCGAATCGGGGAGACGCATCACGTCTCCGAGTACCACCACATAGCATCGAAGCCGAAGAGTCACTGCTTGGTGCAATGCTCCTGAGCGAGCAAGCAATTTCGGCCGTAACCAATGTCGTCACTTCAGATGACTTTTACCGACCGGCTCACCGGCATATCTTCGATGCTATTCAAGCCTTGTACGGCGCAGGCCAAGGAGTTGACCCTGTCACGGTTGCTGACGAACTTGGCCAAGCAGATGTGCTTGACGCCGTTGGCGGGTCAGGCACGCTCATTACCTTGCAGGCGCGCACTCCAGCGATTACCAATGCGCTTCACTACGCCAAGATCGTCGAAGAAAAAGCGCTCTTGCGAAAGCTGATTATGACGGCAAACGATGTTGCCGAACTCGGGTATTCGCCCCTTGATGACATCGAAAAGACCATCGACTCTGCCGAGAGCATGATGTTTGCCGTCGCACAACGCAGAAACACAGACTCAATGTCTCCATTGGCACCCTTGCTCGACGCAAGCCTTGAGCAACTCGAGAAACTCTTTGAGCGTGGTGATTCCGTTACTGGAACACCAACTGGATACATTGATTTAGATACTCAGCTTGCTGGGCTGCAGCCAGGGGCACTCATTGTGGTGGGGGCAAGGCCCGCAATGGGCAAGACGGCATTTGCGCTGGGGCTTGCGGCTCATGCCGCCGTGCGCGAGCAACGGCCCGTGCTGTTCTTCTCTCTTGAAATGAGCCACTTGGAGTTGACACAGCGCCTTATTGCCTCCGAGGCACGCATTGATGCAACGAAGCTTCGAACAGGTCGTCTCACTGATTCTGACTGGACCAAGATCACCAAAGCCATGGGTCGCCTTGGTGAAGGGCAACTGTGGATAGATGACAATCCGGCGCTGACGGTTACGGAGATTCGATCCAAGGCTCGTCGCCTGCAGGATCGACTTGATCAACCGCTTGGCTTGATTGTGGTGGATTACCTGCAGCTCATGTCGGGCAGAGGTTCGGCGGAGAGCCGGCAGGTGGAGGTTTCAGAGATCAGCCGAGGACTGAAAATTCTGGCCCGTGAACTGGAAGTTCCGGTGATGGCGCTGTCGCAGCTCTCTCGACAATTAGAACAGCGCGCGGATAAGCGGCCCATGCTGGCAGACCTTCGCGAGTCGGGCTGCCTGATTGCAGAGACACGCGTCTTGCGGGCGGATACGAATACCGAAGTCACCCTGGGGGAACTGCTGGAATTGGGAGCAGGTGATGTGCCGGTCTGGAGCCTGAATGAGGAGTACAAGATGGTGCCCGCCACCATGACCCATGCGTTTTCAAGTGGAACCAAAGAAGCGTTTCGCTTGCGTCTTGGCTCTGGTCGAGAGATCACCGCGACTGCAAACCACCCGTTCCGTAGCGTCACGGGATGGTTGCGTTTAGATGAGCTAACCGTTGGCAGTCGCATAGCGTCACCGCGCAGAATCGGTACACCCGAACAAATCAGCCCGGTGAGTGTTGAACAGCTTGGGGAGCTCGCACAGAGTTCGAAATCAGCTGGAGCAGTCGACCCAGCAGTGTTCACGCTCCCCGATGCTCAGCTTGCAGTGGTGCTGTCGGAAGTGTTTGGCTCTCTTGGTTCTCTCGGCCTTGGCGAACTTCGAGGCCGGCCACTAGTCAGGCTGACCGCGACGAGCACGCATCGGCAACTGATTGATGATCTACAACTTCTGTTGTTGCGTTTCGGTGTGCAGAGCCGAATTACGAATATCGGACCCAATAAGCCGCGTTGGCGCTTGTGGATTCATGGTGCGGAACATCAGAAGCGGTTCCTCTCCGAGATCGGTGTGGCCGGAGACCGTGGCGAATGTGCTCAGGCCGCGATCCAGGCCCTGAACAAGGTGCAGTCAAATCCCAATGTGGATACCATCCCAGCAGAGGTGCGCAACCTCATCGTGGAGGAACTGCATCGTGCAGGGATGACGCTGCGGCAGCTCGCAGAGCTGCTCGAAGAGAAGTACTGCGGGGGTTACCTGTTGGGAACAGAATCACGCCCACGGTGCTCGAGCAGGGCACGGCTTGAACGAATTGCGCAAGCAACGGATTCCAAAGCACTCGCAGCGCTTGCTGAGTCAGATGTGTTCTGGGATGAGGTTGTTGAGATCACCTCGGTTGGGGAGCGTGAGGTCTATGACGCAACCGTTCTTGGAACCCATAACTTTGTTGCCAACGGAGTGATTGTGCATAACTCGATCGAGCAGGATGCTGACGTGGTCATGTTCTTGTATCGAGATGAGGTCTACAACGCAGATTCGGGCGATAAAGACACCGCCGAGGTCATTGTGTCGAAGCATCGCTCAGGCCCAACTGGCACGACCCGTCTGGTGTTTTTGGACTACTGCACGCTGTTTACCAACATGGCTCGCGAGGGCTGAGTCTGACTAGCGGCCCTGCGGTGAGCGATACTTGATACTCCCAGCACGGATCAGTTTCCTAAGAGAGATCACGATGACGCTCATAGTTCGCGACGTTACGGTCGAGATCGAGAATAAAACCATCGTGACTGCGACCTCGTTTGAGGTCCGCCCTGGCGACAAGGTTGGACTCGTGGGCCGCAACGGTGCGGGTAAGACCACGTTATTTAGAGTCTTAGGGGGAGCTACTGAAGCAATCTCGGGCACGGTCACCCGCTCGCAGGCCACGGGATACTTGTCCCAAGATCCGCGTAGCGATCACACACCACCCGATACTGGGTGCCTGCTGCACGTGTTATCTGGCCGTGGCCTTGATGAGGCAATGGATCGAATCGAGAAGATGACGGTCGCTCTCGAGGCCGACCCATCTACAGAGAATATTGAGCAATTCTCGGCCGCTCACGAGCATTTTGAATCACTTGGTGGCTATTCAGCAGAGTCCGAGGCCCGAAAAATTGCCGATGGGCTGGGTCTGAAGCCTGATCGATTAGACATGCATATTGGTGCGCTTTCTGGAGGTGAGCGTCGGCGGTTGGAACTCACTCGCATTTTGTTTGCCGGTAGCGAACTACTCCTGCTCGATGAACCCACCAACCACCTTGATGCAGATGCTCGCGATTGGTTGCTGAACTACATGCGGGCGTATCGGGGCGCTCTCATCGTGATTAGCCATGACCTGGGCCTGCTCGATGATGCGATTACTCGCGTTATTCACCTTGATCGTGAGGCCGAGGATGCCGTCGGGACAATCGTCGAATATCGCGGGTCGTATACGAAATATCTCGTTGCTCGAGAGGTAGAAGAGGAGCGGGTTGGCAAACTCGTAGATCGACAAGAGAAAGAGATCACCCGGCTTTCTCAACGAGCAAATTCAATGCGAGGGCAAACGGCAAAGCGAGCGAAGGTGGCCAAGAATCTGGACGCTCGGGCTGCTCGTATTGAGGCTGAGAAAATCACCGGACCAGAAAAGCGGCGTGTGATCGCAGTGCGACTTCCCACTCCGCCAGAGTCAGACCGACAGGTCATTGAGGCGAAAGACCTGAAAAAAAGTTTCGGAGCTGTCACGGTGTTTTCTGATGTCTCCTTCGATGCAGGTCGCGGCGAGCGACTGATGATTATGGGCCTGAATGGCGCTGGAAAAACCACGTTGCTCAAACTGCTTGCCGATCAAGCAACCCCAGATGCTGGTCGAGTTCGAATCGGTGGTCGAACCAGCATGGGTTATTACGCGCAAGAGCACGAGGGGATTGAAGACGGAAAATCTCTGCTCGATCACATGCGCCTTTCGGCTTCAATCGGCGATCAGGAACTGCGCGGCGTCATGGGAATGTTTGGGCTTTCTGGCGACAAGGCCTTTCAGGATGCAGCCACCCTGTCCGGCGGCGAAAAGACCAAGCTGGCGCTGGCGCAGCTCGTTGTAGGTGGTCACAATTTGCTGCTGCTCGACGAGCCCACAAATAACCTAGATCCCATGTCTCGAACTGCTGTTGGTGTGGCGTTTTCTCAGTGGCCTGGCACCATGATTTTGGTCAGCCATGATCCGGAATTTGTGCGGGCCTTGCAGCCTGATCGGGTACTCATGATGCCAGAGGGGCAGCTTGATCACTTTGATGAGTCCATGCTTGAACTGGTGGAGCTGGCCTAAGTGAGTTGGCAAAAGCGGCTCGGTGATGTTGTAGTGCTGCTGATGTTGAGCCTGCTCGTTGGCGTGCTCGCAGGGGTCTCGTCAGCGGCGTTTCTGTTGACCTTGGACTGGGCTACCTCTACTCGCCTTACCCACCCGGCGCTTCTGTTCGGCCTCCCAGTGGCTGGCCTGGCAATTGGACTCATTTACCACTACGGCGGTGACAGGGCAGGAGAAGGCAACAACTTAATAATCGATGAGATACATGATCCACATGCGTGGGTGCCTCGGCGGATGGCGCCGATGGTCTTTGTGGGGACAGTGGTGACGCAGTTGTTTGGCGGTTCTGCTGGACGTGAAGGTGCAGCGATTCAGATGAGCGGAAGTTTGACTGATTGGGCATCAAGAACACTGCCGGTGACAACCGCACAGCGTCGAGTTCTGCTGGTGGCAGCAATCTCTGCCGGGTTCGGCGCAGTGTTTGGCGTTCCGTTAGCGGGCGCAGTATTTGGCTTAGAAGTTCAGCGGCGAACGGGTGAACATCTCAACGCAGTTCTCCCCTGCTTGGTGGCATCTCTCACGGGAAGCGCCATAGTTACCGGGCTTGGAGTAACGCATACTCTCACCCCCGAGCTCGGCCACGTTGACCTCTCTGTGGTGGTGCTTGGCAAAGTGGCGCTTGCTGCAGTTGCATTTGGCTTGACCGCCACGGTGTTCTCGGCGACGGTGCACGCAGTCAAATGGGCCTTTGGGCACCTCATCGGTTGGTTTCCAGCCCGACCATTCTTTGGCGGGGTGGTGGTGATTGCGCTGAGTTTGTTGTGGCAAACCCGAATTTATAACGGTCTGTCGATCGGACTGATTGAACGAAGCTTGTTCGGTGGCCCAGTGCCCACTTGGGCTTTCGCAGCCAAGCTGTTGCTGACAGCGATCACCCTTGGCTCTGGCTTTGTCGGTGGGGAAGTGACTCCGCTGTTTGTGATGGGCGCAACGCTTGGAGCCACGCTGGCTGTGGCATTGCACCTTCCGGTTCCCTTTCTTGCAGCAGTGGGCTTCGTTGCCGTTTTTGGGGGTGCAGCAAATGCTCCAATTGCCTGCACCATCATGGGCTTGGAACTCTTTGGCCTTGGTGCAGCGCCTTACTTTCTTCTTGCCTGCTTTGTTTCCTTTGCTTGGTCCTCTCACCGCGGCCTGTACAGCGCCGGCGATTCTTCGTCTAGATCGTTGTATATACCTTGGTGCGTTCAGGCGGTACGCCGGCAGCGGCCGGTTGCGAATATACCCTAGGGGGGTATAAAATAGCCATCGTGACTGATCAAGTGAGCCATGAACAACACGAGGTTCAACTCCACATCACCGGGATGACCTGCGCATCTTGTGCGGCCCATGTCGAAAAGGCCCTCAATCAGATTGCCGGCGTTGATGCCTCGGTCAACTATGCAACCGAACGCGCCACTGTCTACAGCCTGAACGAACTTGATGAATCACAATTGATTCAAGCAGTCATCCAGACTGGTTACTCGGCCGAATCCTTACAGTCTCAGCAACAGCAGCAACAGCAACAACTCACAGCACCTCGTAACCGACTTCTTGCTTGCTCAGTGCTCACTGTCCCAGTGGTCGCAATGGCAATGATTCCGGCACTGCAAGTGGCCAACTGGCAGTGGTGGAGCCTTGCTCTGGCTACTCCTGTTGTGTTCTGGGGCGCCTACCCGTTTCACCGCGCTACTTGGATGAACCTGCGCCACGGCACAGCAACCATGGACACACTTATTTCTCTTGGAACCTTGTCGGCATATTTCTGGTCGCTCTACGAGTTGCTCGCGAATAAGGCGGGCATGACTGGCATGACTGGAATGAACGGCATGCCCGAGGTGTATTTCGAGGTAGCTACAGCTGTCACGGTTTTCCTTCTGGCTGGGCGATACTTCGAGGCTCGGGCAAAGCAGCGCTCAGGTGCCGCCCTGAGAGCTCTAGCTGACTTAGGGGCTCGGGACGTGGCAGTTCTTCGCAATGGGGAAGAACTCAGAATCCCCATAGAGGAACTCCAGGTGGGGGAACAGTTTGTGGTCCGCCCGGGGGAAAAACTCTCGACTGACGGCATCGTGGTGGAGGGCCGCTCCGCAATCGACATGTCGCTGCTGACCGGTGAGTCCATTCCCGTCGAAGTCGGCCCCGGGGACTCCGTTACGGGTGCCACTCTCAACGCCGGTGGCAGGCTCATTGTTGAAGCGACCAGAGTAGGTTCCGATACTGCGCTAGCGCAGATCAGCAAACTTGTGGAACAGGCGCAATCAGGCAAGGCCCCTGTTCAGCGCCTCGCTGATCGGGTAGCAGGCGTCTTTGTGCCGGTGGTGTTGCTGATCGCAGTTCTCACCTTGGCGTACTGGTTGCTCACGGGAGCAGGTGCTGAGACTGCCTTTAGCGCAGCGGTTGCAGTACTGATTATTGCCTGCCCATGTGCACTGGGACTTGCCACACCCACTGCGTTGTTGGTGGGAACTGGTAGGGGAGCGCAGCTTGGGATCTTGATCAAAGGTCCAGAGATCTTGGAGTCGACTCGTCAGATTGACACCATTGTTTTGGACAAGACGGGAACGATCACCTCGGCCAAGATGGTCCTCTTGCAGGTAGTGGCCGCTGACAGTACAGACTCAGATCAGGTTCTTCGACTTGTTGGCGCCCTGGAAGCTGCCTCGGAACACCCCGTTGGGAGAGCCATTACTTCGGCTGCGTTCGACAAGACAGGGGTGCTGCTAGGGGTCACTGAGTTCTGGAGTGAGCAGGGCAAAGGCGTCACGGGTCAAGTTGATGGCCATCAGGTGTTTGCTGGCACGCAGGTATTGATGGCAGAAAATGCAATCGAACTGACTGCAGAGTTGAATGCCGCACAAAACGCAGCTGAATTACTTGGCAGAACTGCTGTGCTGGCAGCTTGGGGAGGGGTAGTTCGCGCAGTTCTGGTGGTTGGTGATACTCCCCGGCCGAGCAGTTCACAGGCAATCTCTCGGTTACAAGAATTGGGCCTGGTCCCGGTCCTGCTGACCGGAGATAACGCGACGGCTGCTCAGACTGTGGCTGATCAGGTAGGTATCACTCAGGTGATTTCACGCGTACTACCAGAACAGAAGTTTGAAAAGATTAAGGAACTGCAGGCGCAAGGAAAAGTGGTGGCCATGGTGGGCGATGGCGTAAATGACGCTGCAGCCCTTGCCCAAGCCGACCTTGGGATTGCCATGGGTTCAGGAACTGATGTTGCAATCGCAGCGAGCGACCTCACCTTGGTTCGAAGCGATCTGAATGCAGTAGCAGATGCACTGCAACTGTCTCGGCGTACGCTCCGAACGATCAAGGTCAATCTTTTTTGGGCGTTCGGCTACAACGTAGCGGCCATTCCGCTCGCCGCCGCAGGACTGCTCGATCCCATGATCGCCGCGGCAGCAATGGTGCTGTCGAGTGTGTTTGTGCTGAGCAATAGCTTGCGCCTACGTCGATTCACACCTGCCATCTGATTCAGACTGCGGCGGCTCGCAGCGCTTGGAGAACATTGATGCACTCCGCGCCGCTGTACTCTGAAACCATATGAATACTGCTGCAGACGACGAGGTCTCACCCGTAGACCCGCCGCCCACTCACGATGCGAAAGAGCGCCGAAGGCGCGTCATTGCAGGGATCGTTACCGTGCTGGTTTTGGTGGTTGTGTTCGCAGGAATCCTGCCGAAGTTTGGCAACTATGCCGAAGCTTGGGACTTGATCAAGAACATGTCGATTCAGGATCTTGCTGTGCTCGCAAGCTCTGTGATTTTCAGCATCATGGTCTACGTATTTCCCTTTCAAGTCTCGCTACCCGGTTTGCATTACTGGCCAGCGTTCATGATCCGTCAGACCTCATTTACTATTAGCAACGCAGTTCCTGCCGGTGGAGCAGTCGGCCTTGGTGTGCAGTATGGGATGTTGGCCCAGGCAGGTTT
>Ga0194041_10000068_pt1 | contig 36610 bp, 39 predicted proteins | sample JunL449m_MetaG_FD_160082 | JGI IMG/M metagenome (GOLD analysis project Ga0194041, IMG submission 160082) | Anoxic zone freshwater microbial communities from boreal shield lake in IISD Experimental Lakes Area, Ontario, Canada - Jun2016-L442-9m | ecosystem: Environmental > Aquatic > Freshwater >...
GGCCTCGACTTCATCATTCGTGTCCCCACGAACACCTACCGTCACCCCACACTTCCCGATTCGGCTCAAACACGGGCCCTCGTCAAACATCGACAGCGAATCCTTGATCTTGTCGCCGAGCATCACGCCAGCAACGTGCGCATCTTCGGCAGTGTTGCCCGAGGCGAAGCTCGACCCGACAGCGACATTGACATCTTGGTCGACTTTGAAAAAGGTGCGACCCTTTTTGATCTCAGCGGCCTGACCGAAAAACTCCGAGGATTGTTGCATTTCAAAATTGATCTCGCTCCGCATCGCTCATTAAAGCCAGCCCTCATTAACCAAGTCAACAAGGAGAACATCCCACTATGAGTAGAACCACAAAAGATCGATTGCTTGAAATCCTGAACGCAATCACAGCTGTTAGAAGTCATCTCAATTACGGCGGTCTTGACGACTTGCTGGTTTGGGATGCAGTTTGTATGCGACTCTTCCAAATCGGTGAAGTCACCAAGGGCCTCGACAAAAAGGTTTTGGCTACGTATCCAGGCATTCGCCATACCGAAGTCATTGGTCTACGAAATGTCTTGGCCCATCGTTATTACGAACTTGAGTACGAGATGATCGAAGGCACTGTGAAGCACGACCTTGACCAACTCGAAATCGTGATTCGGCACATTTTGTCAGAACAGGGCACCACCTGGCAGTTCAGGTCTTTCGCTGACCTCGTTGATGCGTCATACTGAACCTATGGGATTTCACCACGTTGCCATCGCTATCAACGACGTCCAAGCCAATTACGACTTCTACACCCAGGTCATGGGTTTCGAATTGGTGAAGACCGTGACCGCGCCAACACCCGAAGGCGGGTACAGCAAGCACTTCTTTTATTCGACTGGCAAGAACGAAGCCGGCGAACAAGGGATGATCGCGTTTTGGAATATTCATGTGGAAAGCCTTGAAGGTTTTGAAACCAATCTCAACAAAGCAGCCGGCTTACCGTGGTGGGCCAACCACTTCGCCTTTAACTCACCAACTGCTGAACATCTTGAAGATCGCCGCGAGAACTGGCGCGCTCACGGCCACACCGTGCTTGAAGTGAATCACGAATTTTGTCGCTCGATTTATATCCGCGACCCCGAGGGCAACACCGTTGAATTCTGTTTAAACCTTCGCGAATTCACCGACGAAGAAAAAGTCCATGCTTTGGAATTGTTGCTCGATCCGAATCCGCCGATGGAAAAACAATTTGGTGCAAAAATTTGGCAGCCCGAAGGTGACGCGCTCGTCATACCAGCGGGCTGATCACGCCAACTTTTCAGTCGTGATTGTCGTACGGCGAATCGGCATGGAAGTTTTTCGCCATATTGCGGAACTTGGTGAACTCGCCAAAGAAGGCCAGTTTTACTAATCCTGTCGGTCCAGAACGGTGCTTGCCGATAATGATTTCAGCCACGCCTTTTTCGGCATTCTCGGAACTCTCACCTTTTTCATTGCGGTACATCTCGGGTCGGTGCAAGAACATCACGATGTCAGCGTCTTGTTCGAGCGAACCAGATTCGCGTAAATCTGACAACTGCGGACGCTTATCTTGACGTTCCTCGAGACGACGACTGAGCTGGCTGAGTGCCATCACCGGCACGTCAAGTTCACGCGCCAAAATTTTGAGGTTACGGCTGATCTCGCTGACTTCAAGTTGACGACTCTCATTGTTATTGCCGCTCATCAATTGCAAATAGTCAATAACAATGAGGCCAAGTCCGTTGTATTTAGCTTTGAGTCGACGAGCCTTGGCACGAATTTCCATCACGGTCACACTGGCGTTGTCATCAAGGAACAACAAACGGTTATCGAGTCGACCAACTGCAAGGTTGATCTTGCTCCATTCTGGTTCGCTGATATTTCCGGTTCGTAAACGCTTTGAATCAACTTCGGCTTCACTCGACAAAAAGCGCATTGTTAACTCGGTGTGGCTCATTTCTAGTGAAAAAACAAGAACCGGCAAGTTCGTTGTTTGGGCCACGTTGCTGGCGATGTTGAGAGCGAACGCGGTCTTACCCATTGCGGGACGAGCGCCAACGATGACCAACGATGAAGGTTGCAGTCCAAGAATGATTTCATCAAGATCGGTGAACCCGGTGGGAACACCTGTGAGCGTCACCTTGCTTTCGAATCTCTTCTCTAGTTCTTCAGTTGCCAAACCTAAGAGGTCGTTAATCTGTCGCGTTGAATCAGTGACTCGTTCTTCAGCAACAGCAAACACGCGTGACTCGGCTTCATCAAGGGCGCGAGCAACATCATCGGGTTCGGTATAGGCGATCTCGGCTATTTCGCTGGCTACACCAATGAGTCGACGCAAGGCTGCAGTGTCCATGACAATTTTTGCGTAACGACCAACGTTGCCAATGACCGGCGTTGAGTTTTGCAGTTGCAGCAAAAAGTCGAGGCCACCAATTTCTTCAAGTAACCCGATACGTCGCAGTTCGTCAGCGACGGTCACGGGGTCGATGGGATCACCACCAGCCAACAGCGACCGCATCCCATCAAAAATATGTTGGTGTCCTGGTTTGTAAAAGTGTTCGACATGGACGCCAGCTTCAGACACTGTGTTCACGGCATCGCGTGATAACAACATCGCGCCAAGCAACGACTCTTCAGCACTGAGGTTGTGTGGTGGGACGCGATTCATCATCGGTCGAGGCGCTCCGTCGCGCTGATTCTTGCTACCCCAATTTGAATTACCCGATGGGTTACCCGATGAAAAATTTGTCATTACCTCTACCTTGACCCATGCACCCTGTTGATCGCTAGGGGTACAACCATGTGAATTACTTGTGGAGAACTTTATGATTCTGGGGATAACCCCAGTTCGGAGATAAAACAGGACCCGGACTTTTTGGTCCGGGTCCTGCTCACATCATGAATTGTTCGATGTTGTGTTGCGGACCAGGTCCGCCATCGTCACTTTGCGACGACGTTGATGTTGATGCCGAATTGCACGTCATTATGCAACTTGGCAGTGACGCTGTATTCGCCAACGGTCTTGATGTGGTCGGGAACCGACAACTTCTTACGATCGAGTTCAATACCCGTCTGAGCCAAAACGGCCGACACGACGTCGGAAGCAGTGACCGAGCCGAACAAACGACCTTCGGTTCCCGCAGCCTTGGCCTTGATCTCGATGACCTTGGCAACCAAGGTTGACGCGATGGTTTGAGCAGAGTCACGATCGGCGGCATCGCGCAAGTCGCGACGACGACGCATTGAAGCTGCTTGTGAAACTGCACCATCGGAGGCATTGATGCCAAGTCCGCGAGGCAACAAGTAGTTACGACCATGGCCCTTGGTGACTTCAACGATGTCACCGCGCTTGCCTAAGCCATTGATGTCAGAACGCAAAATGATCTTCATGATCAGCCCTCCTCAGTGGTTTCAGTCTCGTCTGCTGCTTCGAACTCGATACCGGTATCGACTGCATCGATCACGGCGTCAATGTTCTGCTCTGCAACCTGGTCGACGGCTCCTTCGGAACCGCGAGGACCACGCGGTCCGCGAGGACCACGGCCAACTGAAGCAACGCGCTTGGTGTACGGCAACAAAGCCATTTCGCGAGCGTTCTTAATGGCGTTTGCGACTTCACGCTGCTGCTGCACCGTGGCACCGTTCAAACGCTGACCGCGGATCTTCGAGCGGTCAGACATGAAACGATTCAACAAGTTGATGTCCTTGTAGTCAACGTATTCAATTTTTTCTGACGCCAAAACATTGGCCTTCTTTTTGATCTTGCGACCATTGTCTTTCGGAGCACGGCCCCGAACTGGCTTCTTTGAAGTGCTATTTCCCATGAACTTTTCCTTAAGTCGATACGTGATTTACGGGTGGATAATGAATTGTGTGGCCGTTGGGATCAGCTTGTCCGCTGATCAGAAAGGTTCTTCGTCGGCGTAGTAACCATCATCGGCGGGTGCCGCTGCTGGTGCACCACTTGGGCGAGGAGCTTGACGTGGTGCTGAACCACCGCCTTCGCCGGCGCCTTTTGGTGGTGTGCGCTCAACAGAAACCGTGGCCCAACGCAAGGTCGGCCCAATTTCTTCGGCAGCAATATCTACTGATGTGCGCTTGCCACCTTCGCGAGCTTCGTATTCGCGTACATCGAGACGACCAGTCACCAGAACACGCGTGCCCTTAGTGAGTGAAGCCGCAACGTTTTCGGCGAGTTGATCCCAAGCAACAACATTCATGAATGTGGTTGCGTCTTGCCATTCGCCATTGACTTGGTAACGGCGATTGACAGCAATACCCACGGTGACCGTGGCCTTGCCTGATTGGGTGTAACGAAGTTCGGGATCTCGGGTGAGATTGCCGACAACGGTAATTGAGTTAGAAGTCATTGGTTTGCTCCAGTGGTTGCTGAGAGTGGATTGGTCCGAAGACGAGGGCTCAGGCTGCGACGAGACCGCGACGTGCGGCTTCGTCGTCGGGAAGACGCATCAACTTGTGCCGAAGGACGTCATCAGCGATACGCATTGATCGCTCGAGTTCGTCAAGTGCGCCGCCGGGAGCGACAACGTTGAGGATGGCGTAGTAGCCCTCTTCTTTTTTGTTGATCGGGTAGGCCAAACGGCGCTTGCCCCAGAAATCAACTTTCCCGTGGACGTTTCCACCAGCGTCGGCAATGCCCTTGGAGACATTGGCAATCCACTGTTGGGCGACGACATCGTCAAGCGACCCGTCGATAATGATCATTAATTCGTAAGCACGCATCATAAGCGTGTAACTCCCTTCGGTCACGGTGCCGGCCTATCCGACATCGGGGCCCCTGCTTGGGGCAGGGTATGTACTGACTCGCAAAGTGTATCGGGGTAAAAGCAGAACCTCACAGAGATGACTGTGGCAGGGGGGTGTTGCAGGGTTGAGGCATATTGTCGACCCGTGTTTTTGGGCCCGAATCTGGTCAACTGACGATTTACGGGCGGGTGAGGCGCACAAAAGAGGCGGCCAACAAGCCAACTCCCCACGACACTGCACCGTCGCGAGTTGTCACCGAACCACCCTCACGCAGGTATCCCGTCACTGCGGCCGGCCGAAATCCCTGGAAAGCCAGGCCTGGAGCCCCACCCTTGAGACCCCACCACACTGAAATCACACCAATGACCATGGTGGCGACACATACGGGTATCGCCAGAGTTTCTCGCGGCATTCGCGAGGCCAAGACCAGGGCGAAGACCGCGCTGAGTAGCAAAAGCACACCGACTGCCGCCAAGGCAATAAACAAGTGCTGCATAATCCCAGCCACGCCAATTCCAGATTGATCACCGCAATCGACCATGGCTCGGGTCGGAGCAGTCGGGTCGTCATATGGGAAAACCTGAAGCAGTTGACACGGGGTGCCGTCACTTAACTGAGGAAGTCCGTCCACGAACTTCACCGAAAACTGCTCAGTCATTGACCCAAACAGCAAGAGACCCAAACAACTGATCAACACCAAGGCCAGACCGGTGATGGCGTCTCGTTGCAAACGTCGACTGGCCTCGTACGGCAACCAACTACTGCGACGCGACTTTTTGCGTCCTCCTGACCCGAGTTTCATCATGGTGCTAGCCCACTCTTCGATCACTTCGTTGACCGCCGATGGGAACCACGCGAACCAAATGATGCCACTTACAGCCGCAGCATGCTTCGACAACATATGCCGTGAACTCGTCGGGACGACGATGGAATTCAGCGAGTTCTTTGTTATCAGTGATGACCTTGCCATGAGCTTGCAAACGTGGACCAAAGAGATAGGTCACAAGGACAACATTGGCGACCTCACAAATCGGACATTTCGTTTCGGTCTGCTTGCCAATTCCACGAGCGGCCCGCATCAGTTCTGGGTGAGCATCGCAGACTTCTTCGCGACCCAAACGGCCTCGGTGATATTCGTTGATCAAGTGGCGGCGCGCCATACGGTGGTCAACTAACCCTGATCGCAGGGACGACACACCCCGTAAGGATCCTGTTCCGAAGGATTCGCGCGATGTTGACATTGTTGAAAGGTTACTCCGAGAACGGCTGGCTGTGAACTAATTCGACTGAGATTGCGTTGCCCACCATGCGTCAAGCCGGCGACGAATTTCTTCATCGCCAATGATTCCCTCTTCTAATCGGATCTCTAGCAAAAACTTGAGAGCCTGACCGACACCTGGACCCGCAGACAATTCAAGGTGTTGCATCACCGCAAGCCCATCCATCTCAGGTCGTATCGCTTTCAATTCTTCTTTAGCCGTGAGTTCAATGATGCGCTCTTCAAGTTCGTCCATGCGACGCGCTAGTCGAGCGGCTTTTCTCTCGTTTCGTGTCGTGCAATCGCATCGAGTCAGCACGTTGAGTTCAGTGAGTAATGGACCAGCATCATTGACATAACGACGAACTGCTGAATCGGTCCAACCCATTTCATAAGTATGAAAACGCAAATGTAAACGTACGAGTTCAGTAATCGCTTCAACGTCTTCATTAGGAAAACGTAAAGCGATCAGGCGCTTTTTGGTCATTTTTGCACCCTTCACATCATGCATGTGAAAAGTTGTTCCCTTACCTTCTTGAAATCCCCGTGTCGCTGGTTTACCAACATCGTGGAACAACGCTGACAATCGCGTGATGCGAAAATCAAAATCGGCGTGCGCATCGCGACGTACATTTTCAATCACAGCGAGGGTGTGCGTCAGTACATCTTTATGACGATGAATTGGATCATTTTCTAAACGCATTGCCGGAAGTTCTGGCAAAAATTGGTCAGCAAGTCCGGTATCAACCAAAAACCACAAACCAGATGTCGGTGAATCAATAGTGATCAGTTTGTTGAGTTCGTCGCGAATGCGTTCGGCTGAAACAATTTCAAGACGATCTTTGAACTGCCGTACTGCCTCAACAAGTTCGGGGACCGGCGTCATGGCAAAGCGCGCAATAAAGCGGGCCGCCCGCATCATGCGCAATGGATCGTCACTAAAACTGATATCTGGATCAAGCGGAGTCCGTAACGTGCGCGTCATCAAGTCGCTGGCGCCATTAAAGGGGTCAACCAAGGTTGGCGTATCACTGGTGAGCTCGAGGGCCATGGCGTTAATGGTGAAGTCACGGCGTGACAAGTCAATATCGATTTCATCGGCGTACTCGACATCGGGCTTGCGAGTGTCGGGGTGATAGGCCTCGGCGCGGTGCGTCGTAATTTCGTAGACGCGGTCGCCCTTTCGCGCTCCGATGGTGCCGAACTTTTCGCCTTGAGTCCAGACCGCATCGGCCCAACCGCTCAGCAACTTCTTGGTCTCATCGGGTCGAGCGTTGGTGGTCGCGTCAAAGTCAATGGCGTCGCTGGCGTGACCGCCCAGCAGATCGCGAACCGTTCCGCCCACCAGGTACAGCCGTTTACCAGCCGCTCGAAAGAGCGCGCTGACATCAGATAGCTCGGCGAGCACAGGGGCAAAACGTTCGGGCACCACGGGCGTCAGGCTATGAGGTGGGCTCGGTACTTGGCGGGTTCTTTTGATGGACATTTTCACAACTCTGTCGATCAGCACTTGACCTAGCCTTGTGACTTGCACACCACATGAGTTGAATGGATGACCCGATGGCTGAAATAGATCTTGAGGCTTTACGCGCAACCCAGCCACTCATCGAAGAAATCGCCGCTCAGGTTGCGCGCGAATTCACACTCGACAGTGTCGTGTGGGGTCTTGTTGCTGGTGACCAACTTCTGACAAGTGGCACTACTGGAACCATCAGCAACGTGTCCACGCGCTATCGCATTGCATCAATGACTAAAAGTTTTACTGCGGCGGCTGTTTTGAGTCTGCGCGATGAGGGCTTGTTGTCAATTGATATTCCGGTCGAAGAATACGCACCCGAGTTAGCAGCCATTTGCCGTACCGATTCGGGCACGCCCATCACTTTGCGCCATTTGTTGTCGATGACCTCGGGGTTGGCTACTGATGATCCGTGGGCTGACCGTCATCTTGATGCAACGGCTCAAGAAATGAACGACCTCTACCAACAAGGTGCGGCCTACGCGTTTGCACCCGGCACTTACTTTGAATATTCAAATTTGGGATTCGCATTAATTGGTCGAGTTGTTGAGCGGGTGACTGGTCGTCGTGTACGCGACTTTGTTGACGAACGTTTTCTCGAATCCTTACACATGACGTCCACAACTTGGGATCCACCATTCCAACACGAATGGGCGCCCCCTACTCGTGTTCAAGACGGACAGATCATTCCTGATGGTCTCATGCCGTTAGGTGACGGTGAAATTTCGCCGATGGGCGGATTATGGACCACCGTTGCCGACTTATCTCGTTGGGTCATTTGGCTCAACGAAGCCAACAACAACGTCGATTCAAAGTCTGGTCAACTCAGTGTTGCGTCACGTCGTGACATGCAAATAATGCATATCTATGCCGGCGTCATCGCACTTGATGGCGAAAAGGCTCCCAGTGGTTACGGGTACGGACTCATGATGCGCGACGATCCCACTCTTGGAATCGTCAATTCACATTCGGGTGGACTACCTGGTTACGGGAGCAACATGCGTTGGTTGTCGGGTCGCGATATTGGTGTCGTCGCAATGTCAAACACCACTTACGCGCCAATGGCGATTTTCACTCACCGTGTTTTGAAAATGTTGCACTCTGCCAACCTCGTGCCCGAAACCAGGACCGCGATTTCCGAAGTCTTGCAGCAAAGATCAGAGCAGTTGGTTGTGTTACTCAATGACTGGGATTCTCAGCAAGCGCAGTTGATCTTTGCTGACAATGTTGCTCTAGATGAATCATTGGAACGTCGACAAGCTGCGGCGCTCAAAGTAGTCACCGAGCATGGGCCACTGGTGATCAAATCAATCACACCAAGTAGTCACATTGAGGCTGTTGTTGAATGTGTCAACGGCAAGAAGATTGACATCTTGCTGGGTCCTCTTCGGTCAGCGACTATTCAGTGGTACGAATTGAAATAGAAAAATTAGATCAAATCTTCCCAATGGGCAGTGATGACTGCAAGTTGATCAACCGATTCGGCGGGGCCGCCCGTCGTGGGTTGTTCATCGCTGTGATGTTCACCAACCATTGCCGCAAGAGTGCTCGCCGTTGACATGCGCAACGCGTCTAGGTCGTAACCGCCTTCAAGCATGACTAAACACCGACCCGCTGGCACAAGTTGCAAAAGACGTTGCATCATTAATGGGTAATCGCCAGACGAAAGTCCCATCTGCGTAATCGGATCGTTTCTATGCGCATCAAAACCAGCAGAGACGATCAGCCAAGTCGGTGCAAACTTTTCGCTGATCGGAAGAATCAACTGATCAAACGCCGCAAGATACACATCACCGGTTGTTTGCGGCGGCAATGGAATGTTCATTGTGTATCCCACTCCTTCACCAACACCGGTTTCGTCATACCAGCCAGTTCCTGGATACAACGGCCATTGATGTAACGAAACAAACATCACTCGCGGGTCGTCATAAAAGATGTCTTGAGTGCCATTGCCGTGATGAGCATCGAAGTCAACAATCAATACACGCTCTCCAGCGTCAGCAAGGGTAGCTGCGGCTACAGCAACATTCGAGAATAAACAAAAACCCATTGTCTCGGCCTTGGTTGCGTGGTGACCTGGCGGACGAACTGCACAAAATGCAGAATCGGCTTGTCCGTTTTGCAGGGCGCGAATTGCCGTCAGCCCAGCACCAGCAGCGAGCATTGCGGCTTTCCATGAACCAGTTGATGCGCAGGTATCGGGGTCAAGCCGACCGCCACCTGCCTGCACAACACTTTCAATCCGATCCACATGCGCAGACGTATGGACCCGCAAAATATCTTCCCGGGTTGCCGGCTCAGGCACTAAGGCAATGAGGGCATCGTTGATTCCGGCTTCACGCGATCCGTCGATGACGGCGCCCAGTCTTTGTGGTCGCTCTTGGTGTTGAGGACCATTGAGGTGATCTAAGTACGCCTCGTGAGTGGCAAAGAGAATGCTCATTAACTCAAACGATACGACATGAAGTTGACACTTCTACTGCGCGGCTTGGCGTTCAAAAGCCGCGTCAACTTCTTTTGCTATTGCCGCCGCCCAAATTTTGTTACCCACCAAACTCAAATGGAAGCCGTCGTCACCACGCGACGTCTTACGTTGGCCGTCGCTCGGGTCAATGACGTATTTCGAATAGTTGCCATCGAGTCCCAAAAAGAGATTCCACGTATCGAGATACATCACATCGGCTCCATTTGCTCGAGCCGCATCGATTGCGTTCTTGGTCGCAGTTCGTATGTTGGCTAAATTCGCACGAAACGCTTTGCCTTTTCCATCGGGGGTTCCGACCCACACCAACGACCGTCCTTGTGATGTCACCAAAGTGACGAGTTCGGTGACACGCCGTTCGTATTCCACTGACCACTTTGGGTCATCTGTTGAAAATGACTGTCCGTCGGCCTTGATATCTTGACCATCGTTAGCCCCAAGACCAATCACGACGACGTCAGCATTTTCTTGGGCGACCCATACATTCAGATGATTCGGCCAGTCAAAAAAACCTGGTTGGCTTAATCCGGATGAACCGTGCGTTGCCAAGAAAGTTGTGACCCCTTGTCGATCAAGAGTTGATTTCAGCAAACCACCAAACCCGGATGCGAGAGAGTCGCCATAAATACTCACGCGCGGTGGACCCTGAATCTCAATGGTTGTTGTCGTCGTATCGGGAGGCAGGGTCGTCACTAGCCCCAATCCTGGAATCGTTGAAGTTGGCGTCAACACACCCTCATCAATGGACGAACGAGCATCACTCGAACGAGAGTCAGAACTCACTGCCTGCACTGCGAAAATGATGGCCATTAATCCTGCGACAATGCTCAGGCCCACGAGCATGCGGCGCCGGACGTATACCTCGCGAGGGAGAGGGGTCGAGCGTTGCGATGTCTCGTTTTCTGACTCGATCATGTCTTTCCGCCCTTCACCTGTTAGTCGTGACCAATATATAGGTACCAGTAAAGGCGTTTTCCCTACCAATTTGGCACTACCGTCGCTGTGGTGATCACTGGGTTACGACAACGTCGACACACCATGACCGCTCGACTTTTTGACGACGGAATTGTGTGCGCTCGAGTGCGCAGGTGGCCGAGTCGGCCCGATATTGCCCATTTGGTACTCACCGATCACACCGTCGCCCCATCACAAGCGTCACTCGATGAGTGGACTCGCTCTTTGAGGTCAGAGGGTTACGGATCAATTCGTACGGGAGCGTTGTCTCTGAGTGCCGTTGAACCATTCGAGCAGGCAGGATTTCATGAGATCCAACAGTTAGCTCTTCTCCGCATGAAAACGCCACTTCCTCGTGTGGCAACTCGCAGAACTGCTCAACCACACCACGAGATGCGACCACTGCGTTCGCAACGATCGTTGGACGTTGCTGCTCGACTCGACCATTTGGCCTTCGATACAGGGTGGGGACTTGATGTTGACGGCATTGAAGAAGCCTGTCGCGCGACTCCGGTGCATCGAATTCGCTTGGCCGTTACTGCGACCGATGAACCTGCTGGCTATATGGTCACGGGACGCAATGGTTCGGCCGGGTTCATACAACGCCTCGCCGTAGACCCTGCGCACGAAGGCCAAGGTGTTGCCACTTCACTTCTGCAAGATGGCTTAAGTTGGTTGACACGGCGCCGTGTCACCGACATCTTGGTCAATACACACCTTGATAATCAGCGGGCTTTATCGTTATACCAACGGATTGGTTTTGAGCAATTGCCCGAAAATTTGCGTGTCATGGAACTATCACTTGAGTCACTAAGCAATGAATTAGGTGACTCGTGAAAACTCGGCTGTTTGTCGCGCTCGGGGCGCTATGCGTCACGATGGTGTTGCCCACCCAAGCCACGCGCGCGGCTACTCCAGAAATTATCTCCTCGTTGATTAGTCAAGACCAGTACGTCGCTGGCGTTGAAAATTCGCTCATTCATTTCAGTGTTGCTTTAAGCGGCCGCGATCCAGCATCAACGGCTTCAACGAAATTGGTCATTACCTCATATAAGCCAGTGCATACTCGCCAAGAAGTGCGCGACGCTTCGTCGGGAAAGTTGCCCTCGACTGTTGACACCGTCATTGTTGACGTCAGTGATCTTCGAGATGCCGCCACTGGTCGAGTTGATGTGGCAATCCCGATCGAAATTGGGGTTCGTACCAAAGACGCTTTACAAATGTCAGCGACTGGCGTGTACCCCATCAGTATCGGTATTCAAGAAGACAAGTCGGTCACTAGCCAAATCGTTACCTTCGTTGAACGGTTGGCGCAAGACGTGACGAGCCCGCTACCAAGTGAAAATCTGCAAATTGCGCTGGTCGGGACGCTCAATAGTTCAGTGAGTCTGCAACCCGATGGCACAACTTTAGTCAGTGGCGACACTCGTTCAATAGTGACCGCAGCGGTGTCCACACTCGAAGCTCTCCCCGACACCCCAATCTCGTTATCGGTTCGCCCCGAATTGGTGGACGCGCTCGCTCATTCGTCCGATGAAGACATTGCACTTCTCGCGCGCCTTCAAGTTTCGACTTCACTGCAACTGCTGCCCGCTACCTACGTTGATGTGCAACCCGATGAATTAGTAGCCAAACAGAGCACCGACGTCTTCACCAATCAGTTGCGGCTCGGCGAGGATGTCCTGACTACTGGGTTTCCTGGCAAATCGGTCAACCGTGACGCGTGGTTACAAACAACGACCTTGTTTAGCGACGGTGCTCAATTGCTTCGCAACCTTGGCTTAAGAACCGCTGTGTTACTGGGTAACTCGCAGATAACTACGGCAAATGGAGTCTCGGTTTTTGTCGAACCAACTCGACTCGTTGAACTCAAGCTGTCGAATTTGGATCAAATGACGGCTGCCTTAGCCGACTTCAACTTCAGTGAAGCACTCACGCGCGGTTCAAACGAACCAACTGGTGGGGCCTACCTTGTCGCCCAACAGATTTTGGCCGAATTGAAAATCACGCGCTCTGAAATTGTTGATCGCGATGAAACAATGAGTGGGCGAGGGGTCATCTTGGCGACCGATTCGGGAGAGCTCCCATCTCAGGTACTCATGACCGCTCTTGTCTCCACGGTTGCGAGCCAACCAGATATGGGTTTTGTCACCCTTGATGAACTACTGGGTTCGATGACTGTCAGCGTGATGGATGGACTGCCCGTTTCAATTGAGCTTCCTGTGGCAAATACGCCCGCGACCCCTGCCGACACATCGTTAACTCAATTCACCGCGCGGGTGAACGGGTTTTCAACAATGTTGCCCGACGGAGATGAACGTCCTACTCAGTGGCGTCGAGTCGTCAACGTTTTACCGGCAAGCAGTCTTACTCAATCTCAAACGAAGGCCTATATCAATGCGGTGGACACACAACTTGCCGCTATCGGTGGGTCAATCGTGACCCCAACAACGACAACTTTTACGCTCGGTGGACGCGATAGCTCAATTCGTCTCTCATTGCGCAATGACAACGACACCGATCTGCTGGTGCGCGTCCATCTGACGAGTTCAAAACTGACCCTTCCAAAGGATGACCAAGTTGTCAGCCTGCCTGCTGGAACCACCACCCTCGTTGAGATTCCGGTGACCGCAAAAAGTAACGGGCGCTTTCCGGTGACCTTGCAACTTTTCACCCCACTTGGAGATATCACCGTTGGTTCGCCTGCCAAATTCTCGGCTCGTGTCAACGCCCTGGCTGGACTTGGTCAACTCTTTACTGGCATCGCCCTGTTGTTGCTCTTGTCGTGGTGGATCCATCATTTGCGGCGCGAACATCAACGCCGCCAATCTGAAAATGACGACTCTGCAGACCGCCATCCGTCTGGCGAACGTTCGGCCTAGAGCCGACGAACTAACCTAACGATGTGACTTCTTCTGCCGTTCGCATTATTACCGACAGCGCCTGCGACCTTCCTGATTCGGTCGTCCAATCTCTCGGAGTTGAAGTGGTTCCGTTGTTCATCAGATTTGGCGAAGACGAACTGATTGATCGTGAACAACTAACAACCGCTCAATTTTGGCAACGATGCTCTGTTGAGCCTGACTTGCCGTCAACTGCCGCTCCATCACCTGGTCGATTTGAAGACGCTGTTCGCAAACTTCAAAGTGAAGGCGCAACTGGAGTTGTCATCATTAATTTGTCGGGTGCACTTTCGGGAACAATGCAAAGCGCTGAAGTGGCTGCTGCTGCTCTTCAATCAATATGTGATGTACGCGTCGTCGATAGCCGCACCGTCACGATGGGTCTTGGCGCCATTGTTGTGGCATGCGCCCGCGCTGCCCAAGAAGGCAAGAATATTGACGAGATTGAAGCCCTCGCCCACGACTTAAGTCGTCGCTGCAAGGTCTGGGGGGCTCTTGACACCTTAGAAAACCTCAAGAAGGGTGGACGCATCGGCGGAGCAAAGGCGATGTTGGCTTCAGTCCTCTCGATTAAGCCCATCATTGAAGTACGTGACGGCGTCGTGCAAGAAGGTGGCAAGCAACGGACACGTAGCAAAGCTTTGGCATTCCTCGTTGACAAAGTACGTGAGGCATCGGTCAACCCTGGGATCAGTCAACTATCGATTCTCAACGCCGATTGTTCTGATGTTGAAGCATTCATCACCCAACTCAAAGCTGTGTATCCAGGTGAAATCATGGTTGGTGACATTGGTGCAGTTGTCGGAGCACATGCCGGTCGCGGAACAATCGGAGTCGCTTTCTTCGAAAACTAGGCGCTCCTGCGCATAATTTCGCTGAGATGAACTCATTGATGTTCGCAGCGGTATTCCGCAGTCTGCGCAGTTACGACAACTAGCGTTCAATTTCAAGCATGTCCTCGTCGTCCCATCCTTCTTCCCCACAGCCTTCAACGGTGATTGCTGAGAGGTATCGCCTTGATTCTTTACGCGCGCACGGCGGGATGGCCGATGTGTGGCAAGCAACCGATTTGCAGTTAACCCGCGTTGTCGCAATCAAGCTTCTCAAACCACATCTCGCTGCCGAATCAACTTTGGCTGAGCGTTTTCGTCGTGAAGCAATCGCCGCTGCAAATCTCAATCACTACAACATCGTCACCGTGTACGACGCCATCGAAGACAACGGACGTCAGGCTGTCATCATGGAATTTGTTGATGGCGAATCATTACGCGAACGACTTGATCGCGAAAAAACTCTGACCATTAACAGTGTCTTAAGTATTGGTTACTCGGTGTGCTCAGCCCTAGAAGCCGCACACAAACAGGGCTTGATCCATCGCGATGTCAAGCCTGGAAACATTTTGATCAATATCGAAAAACGCGTCATGTTGACCGACTTCGGAATTGCCAAAGCACTTGATGCCGACGAAGACCTCACCAGCGAAAATATCATGATGGGCACCGCAAAGTATTTGTCACCCGAACAAGTACGTGGAGACAACCTTGATGCTCGTGCCGATCTGTATTCGTTAGGTCTCGTCATGTACGAGTGTCTCGCTGGCAAGGTGCCGTTTGTAGGAAAGAACGACACCGACACTGCCCTCGCTCGATTACATCGCGATGCAACTGATATTGCGAAGCATCGGCCCGACGTCGATCCTGATGTCGCGCGAATTATCAATCGTTTAATCGCTCGCGAACCAAAAGATCGCTTTGCTGATGCTGCTCAAGCTGGTGTGGCAATTCGCCGAGTCATTGAAGGTCGTAAATCATCAACACCCGCTGGCACAAAGCGGCCTGCCGGCGATCGCACTCCGACACCAGGCAAAGTCATTCGACCCAAAGGTCATACACCGATTGGTATCACGCGTGGACCGGTCGATTCTTCAAGCAGTCAGCAAGCTCGTCAGCAGCAAAGTCCTCGACTACCTGCCACTACGAAAACTTCGTCAGCTAAGACTCGCAGCAAGGCCGCATTTAAGCCAACACCAGCGATGTTGATTGGTGTTATCGCCATTCTTCTTGTCGTCGGCGTAGTTTTTGCCACGTTCAATAAGTCAAATTCAACTTCGGCAGAGCCAGCCACAACAACAGTTGCTGCAACCGCTCCTGTTGTGAGCGGACCACTTCAAATCACTGGCATTAAATCCTTTGATCCACAAGGCGACGATCAAACTGAAAACGATAATGAAGCAAGTAATGTCACTGACGGTGACCCAACGACTTCCTGGTCAACGACGTGCTACAAGTCATCGACCTTTGGAAGTAAATCAGGCGTTGGTTTGGTGTTACAACTGAATGGTTCTGCTCTTGCGCAACTACAGGCCGACATTCAAGGTGACGGTTGGAAAGCCAGGGTCTACACGTCAAATAGTGCTGGCTCTGATCTTGAGTCGTGGGGGTCTCCTATTTGGGAAGGTTCGTCCGATGATGGTTCAACAATCACGACATCATTTACAACACCATCACAATTTGCTTTGGTGTATCTCACCCAAATTGGCCAAAGCGGATTTTGCAGCAACAACAACCCGTATCGCGGTTACATCAGCGAAATACGAATTCAACCGACTCCGTAGTTGATCGCTACCACTCATGACATCGACGCCGTCTCTTGACTCATTGTTGAGAGATAACTATTCAATGATTCGCTCGGTTTGTCGACGAATACTTCTCAACGACTCTGATGCCGATGACGCCACACAAAATGCCATGATGGCAATTGTTCGTGGTTATGACTCTTTTGATGGTCGTTCCGCTTTTTCAACTTGGGTCTATCGCATTGCGACGAACGCTGCTTTAGACGAACGCCGACGCCGTAACCGTCGGCCTCTCTCGCTCTTTTCCACTGACGGTCAGCAGGTTGATATTGCTGACACCCACAGTGATGACCAGCAAGTGGCATTTGAAGCAACCGATTATCTCGCCCAAGGACTTGCACAAATCCCTGAAGAGTTCCGTGTTGCGCTGGTGCTTCGCGATGTCGCCGACCTTGATTATGAAGAAATTAGTCAGGTACTTGGCATCCCTATTGGCACCGTCCGGTCGAGAATCGCTCGTGGGCGAGGACGCCTCGCCGACATCTTGGGGAACTTAGAACCACCTCGCGAACGTCAAAACCCAGACACTGGAAATCAATCATGAGCACCGACCCGACCAACGACTTCAACGTGAACAATCTTGATATTGATGAACTCGCAAGTCGTTTGATTGATCACGATATTGAAATCAGTGAAATTCCCGAAGCATTACGTGCCGCCGTTAATGCGCGAGTCACTCAGTTCGGCGAAACCCGTCAACAACTTTTGGCGTCTATCCCCCACGCTGATAGTTCAACTATCAACGACGCGATTCAACGTGCCGTGATGAGCCACAAAACTCAATCAAGACCCCGCAAACTCAGTATGTACATCGCGTCACTCGCGGCGGCTGCTGCTGTCGTTGCAATCATCGGTGTTGCGGTCACTCGATCGAGTTCGTCAGATCAATCGGTCAGCGATATGGCTGTCACCGCAAAAATTTTGCCTGAAGTCATGGGGGCGCCAATGACATCTGAAGCACCATCGGACATGTCTGCCGCTAGTTCTGCCCCGATGGCCGCCGATTCAGCTGTGGCTGAAACAGCGTCGTGGGGTTTGCCCCTCGTCATCAATGACACCAACGAACTTCAGGACTTGGTATCCGCATGGACAGTTGAGGGTTTTGTCGTTCCACAAAAAACTGCTCCTCTGTGTGACGACCCATTGCGACCAGCTGCCGATGTTGAGGTGACTTTTGCTGGTGAAACCGCCGAAATTCATTTCACCCAACCCGATGGTGTGGTGGTTTATCGTTTGAGTGACTGCTTAGTGATTGTTGGCATCGTGCCTTAATTGGTATTCGTGGCTAGCCTCAAGAGCATGGCTGGCAATCCGCTTACCGACCCCAATTGGGCTTCAGATTTCACCGAAACAATCATCGACACAGTCGACAAGGTTCGTGATCGCACCACTAAGCCCATTGTTATGGTGGCCCGTGGCTTGGTCTTTGGGTTGCTCAGTGCATTTCTTGGTTTGATGGCTTTGGTCTTATTGCTCGTCGGTATCTCGCGCGGCCTCATCAACTTGTTGGAGTGGCCACTCGATCACGATTCGGCTGTTTGGGTTTCTCATATCGTTCTTGGATCAATCTTGTGCCTCGTTGGCGCAATTTTTATGGTTCGCCGTCAAAGTAAGGAAAGTGTCTAAATGTCTATTCATCATCGTGTCATCGTTATTGGTTCGGGTCCTGCCGGACTGACTGCGGCGATTTATGCCGCTCGCGCCAACCTGGCCCCATTTGTTATCGAAGGTGAGCCGAGTAGCACGAGCGATCAACCTGGTGGACAGTTGATGCTGACCACCGACGTCGAAAACTTTCCAGGTTTCCCCGAGGGAATCATGGGTCCAGAATTGATGATGCGTTTTCGCGATCAAGCGGCGCGCTTTGGTGCCACATTCTTAACTGGCAAAGCAACCAAAGTTGAGTTCGGCGAAAAGCCACTCAAAGTGCATGTGCGCGACGAGGTTTTTACTGCTGACTCAGTCATTATTTCAACTGGTGCACAGAGCCTCATGCTTGGTCTTGAAGCCGAAGAACGCTTGATCGGACACGGTTTATCAACATGTGCGACATGTGACGGCTTCTTCTTCCGCGGTAAAGAAATTGCGGTTGTTGGTGGTGGAGATTCGGCAATTGAAGAGGCCAGTTTCCTCACAAAGTTCGCTTCAAAGGTCACGTTGATTCATCGTCGTGATTCATTCCGTGCCAGCAAAATTATGCAAGATCGTGCGCTGAACAATCCGAAAATTGAAATGTTGTGGAACACCGCAGTCACTGAGATCGTTGGCAAAGATCACCTCGAGTCCATTTCTCTCAAGAACACGGTGACTGGTGCAGAAAGCAGCATGAATGTTGCTGGTCTTTTTATTGCAATCGGTCATCGCCCCAACACCGATGTGTTCAAGGGCGTTATTGACATGGAAGACAGTGGCTACTTAATCACTCGCCCCGATAGCACCTACACCAACATTGAAGGTGTCTTCGCGTGTGGTGACGTGAAGGATCACGTCTACCGCCAAGCAATTACCGCAGCTGGTTCGGGATGTATGGCCGCCATCGACACCGAGCGTTGGCTAGAACAGCAGCACTGACTCATACGCGGTAACATTCGCTTGTTACACACGTACGCAAAGGATTCGCTATGGCTGATGGAATTGTCACTTTGACTTCAGGAACATTCGACGAGACAGTGAACTCGTCATCTACCCCTATCGTTGTTGATTTTTGGGCCGAATGGTGCGGTCCCTGCAAAATGATCGCACCCATCCTGACTGAAATTGCTGCCGAAAAGGCTGGTCAGGTCACGATCGCGAAATTGAACGTCGATGAGCACGGTGATATCGCTCAGCGTTATGGCGTCATGAGCATTCCGACGCTATTGGTCTTTAAAGACGGCAACTTGGTCAAGACCATGGTTGGCGCCAAGGGCAAAGGACAACTTCTTTCCGAACTCGAGGAATTTCTCGCCTAATGGCTATTGCACCCGGTGAGACGGGTGAGGCGGTTCGACAACTGCAACATCGCCTCGGAGCAGCCGGTTATCTACCAGATGCCGGCGTAACCCCCGATCTTTACTGTTCTGGGACCCAACAAGGCGTTCGCGCCTTTCAAGAAGATCGCGGACTGACGGTTTCTGGTATCTGCGACGATGATACGTGGACTGCCCTGCTTGAAGCCTGGTGGGATTTAGGTGATCGCTCACTCATGTTGCGTTCTCCCAACCTTCGCGGCGACGATGTTGCCGAACTACAGCGGTTGCTCTCGCGTTTAGGTTTTGATTGTGGACGAATCGACGGAATTTTCGGACAAAAACTCAACCAGGCCTTGCGTGATTTTCAATTAAACGCTGGCCTCGACGTCGATGGTGTCTGCCACAGCCATACGGTCACAGTTTTACGTCGATTGTCCCGCATGACTGGTGACGGACCAGGAATCGCTGCTGTTCGCGATTCTGAAGAAGCCCGACGGGGACAACCATTGGCCGGACGCCGTGTTGCAGTCGGTCAGTTCGGAGATTTTGAACCGTTGCGCAAAACTTTGAGTGACGCTTTACGCGAGCACGGTGCAATGTTGATCGAACTCACCGACGAAGAAGTCGCTGGTCAGGGCCATACCGCCAACCTTTTCGGGGCTGACGTATACGTAGGTGTCGAGTCGAGCACCAACTATGAAGCGCGCGTTGCCTACTACTCGGTTCCGGCATTTGAGTCTGCCGGCGGCCGATCATTGGCCCATCTCATTGAACGACACCTCCGCGATGTCGTTCCACGTATGTCCGTCAGTGGCATGCGCCTACCTATCTTGCGAGAAACCAAAATGCCAGCGGTGATATTGACCCTTGGCCCAGTCGAATTGATGACTCAACGCAGTCAACGCATCGCTGACGCGGTTTTCTTGGCCCTCAGCGCCTGGGCGCCGTAAAATGACTCCAAAAATGAGTTATCCACAGGATTTTCCACACCTTGTGTGAAACTGTGTCGCGCGACTACAGAGTCAGAGTTGAGGGTTTTACGCGGATAAATCTCTCGACTTGCGCATGAGACTTATCCACAGACCAGTCATTCAACGGGTCCGGCCCCCATCATCAAGTAATACAAACGCTCAAGATCATCGAGACCAGCGAACTCAATGGTGACCGAACCTTTTTTGTTGCTATTCATCTTGACGCTCACTCGAGTGGACAGATACTCCGAGATCTGGCTTTCCAGTTCAAGAAGACCTGCGGGTGGCAATTTAGACACCGTGCCACCGCCGCCAGACGTTGAGCCGTCATCGGTCTTACCTGGTGCAACGACTGCGGTCGATCCTTCTCCCCCACGATCTCGAATTGCTTCTTCGATCGCCCGAACCGACCAACCTTCAGTGGCAGCGCGACGAGCTAACTGCTCTTGAAATGCCCGGTCGGGACTTCCGAGCAGCGCCTTGGCATGACCAGCCGACAGCCTGCCATCAGCCAAAAATGCTTGTATTGCGGCTGGTAGAGCCAGCAGGCGCAACGAATTGGTAATCGAGCTGCGGCTTTTGCCCACTCGTTTGGCAACGTCATCGTGAGTCAGACTGAAATCGTCAATGAGTTGCTGGTATGCGCCAGCTTCTTCAAGTGGCGCCAAATCTTGACGATGGAGGTTTTCGACCAGTGCCTGTTCAACCGATGACATATCGTCAGTGGTCTTCACGACCGCCGGAACGGTGGCTAGTCCAGCCCGCTGAGCAGCCCGCCAACGTCGTTCACCAGCGATGAGTTGATACGAGCCATCAGGTAATTGCCGAACCAAAAGGGGCTGAAGAATGCCAATCTCACGAATTGATGCCGAGAGGTCGCTGAGCGACTCTTCGTCAAAATGCACGCGCGGCTGATGAGGGTTGGGCGAGAGATCCCCTACTGGAATTTCCACCAAGCTGGCCCCTCGAGCCGCTCTACTGGTTCCTGAATCACTGAGTCCCGAGGGAATCAGTGCGTCAAGTCCTTTACCGAGTCCTGGGCGACGTGCCACCAGCTACCTCCTTGGCCACCAATCGATAGGCAATGGAGCCTTTCGAGGACGGATCGTACACATTGATGGGTTGGTGGTGGCTGGGGGCCTCCGACAACCGAACATTTCGCGGAATGATTGTGGCGCACACTTTGTCGCCAAAGTGTTCTCGCACTTGCTTCACGACCTCGACCGACAACTGGGTGCGGGCGTCGTACATCACACACAAGATGGTGCTGACCTCAAGAGTGGGGTTGAGATTCTTTTTGACCTTGTCGACATTTCGGAGTAGTTGGCCGAGTCCTTCCAGCGCGTAATACTCGCACTGAATAGGGACTAGGACCTCTCGAGCGGCAACCAGGGCGTTCACGGTCAAGAGACCCAGGGACGGGGGACAGTCAATAATGACGAAGTCGTACTCATCAAGTTCTTGATCGATGGCCCGCTTGAGACGGTGTTCACGAGCCATCTCGTTGACCAATTCAATTTCGGCACCAGCAAGGTCAAGGTTGGCGGGCACAACAAAGAGGTTCTTGACATTGGCCGGCTCAACACAATCGCCTATGGCCATATCATTGAGGAGAACATCGTAAATCGAGTTCTCAATACCGCGGGTTTCGATGCCCACGCCTGACGAGGCGTTGCCTTGAGGATCTAGGTCGATCAACAGTGTGCGAAACCCGAGTTCGGCTAAACATGCCGACAGATTCACCGAGGTCGTGGTTTTGCCAACGCCACCTTTTTGGTTCGCCACAGCAATAACGCGAGGCAAAGGCCGGTTGTGCTGAATCTCAGGGGAGTCGGTCATGGGGTATTTCCTCATTGCGTCAACCTCACATTGGTGGGGTTGACTGGGGTGGGGTTTCGTTGCTCCGAAGCGGAGGAACAGCAAAATCGTACCGTACGGGTATGGCAACTGGGCGGATAGCCCTAAATCAGTGTCACCCAAGTTTGCGGGGCCTGAATGTTCCACGTGGAACAATTTCGGTCAGAGTCCCTCAGCCTGCCGATTCTGCCAGGGATCTGAGACCCTGAATGTTCCACGTGGAACAATCAAGATTTCCGCAGAACCGCCACGCCAAGCAGGACTTTCTGCCATTTCAGGCCAGTGGCTTCCACCTCGGGATCGCGCCATCGCCCTCCGTCCGATTCGGGTGGTTCGCTAACAATCAGTAATCCTCCCGACGCCAACAGTGGGGCGGCGTGCTGGGCGGTATAGGCCGGCGAACCAAATCCTCGACTCGTCACGGCATCCCATGTTCGTCCAGGGAATCGTTGGGGGAGAAGGGCAACGTCTATTTCTAGAACTTCAACGTGGGCCTGAAATCCCATCCGCCCCACCAGGCGGGTCAACAGGTCAGTCCGTTTGGCTCGGCGGTCGACCAGGGTGGTCATGATTTCGGGGCGGGCGGCGGCGATGACGAGTCCGGGGTCTCCACCGCCAGAGCCGAGGTCGACGACAGTCCGGACGGTGTCGGGGAGGGCGACCACAAAGGCCAGCGAATGGTCGATCACTTGATTCAGCGATCTGTCCCCCAACATGCCGATGCGCTGGGCATCGCCCAGCGCATCCAACAACTTCTCTCGATAATTTGGGCTCAGCGGGGGAACCATTGACATGGCCCCACCCTACGCCCCAGCAACTACTCGGCTGAAGCCGCCGGTGCTGCTGGTGAAATAACAACTCGGCGATTCGGGTCTTCACCCTCAGAGTGCGTGACAATGTCGGTGCGACCAGTCAAGGCGTCGTGCACGATCTTGCGATCGGGTGACGGCATGGCCTCCAAGGCACGAGCCGAACCTGTAGCCACCACTTCGTCGGCAACCTGGGTCACAAAGCGGCTCAAGGCCTCTTTGCGTTTGGCTCGGTAGCCGCCAATGTCAATGCGCAAACGGGTGTCATGGTCGCCCATGCGACGCTGACTCACCACGCGAGTGATGTCCTGAACTGCCTGCAAGGTACTGCCACGAGGACCCACCAATAGGCCCAACTCAGATCCATTCAACTGAACCTCAATATCGTCACCCTGGATATTGACCACGGTTTCACCAGTGGCACCAATTGATACAGCCAGACCAACCAAGAACTTTTCGGCTTCGGCCGCAACTTGTGCGGGATCGGCAGGAGGACCTTCGGGACGCTCGCGACGGGGGCGTTCGGCATTGTCTTTGTTGTCACTCATGTTATTTTCCTGCTTTCGTGGTTGCTTCGGACGACTTGAGCGTTCGCCGGTGCTGGCACCATCTTCACGACGGGGACGACGCTCGCGGCGATCATTCTTGGCTCGTGGGGTACGGGGCTTGACTCGTGCTCGTACTCGGGCTTCGCCTCGGGTGCGACCAAAAAGACCAGCTTTTGGCTCTTCTAAAATTTCAAATTCTGCTTCTTCATCGGCCACTCCTAATTGATCGAGGGCAATGCTTTTGGCTTCTTCGATGGACTTTCCAGTTGTTTCTACCCATTCCATGGGATTTCCTGCTTTCTTTCTGACGTGAGAGTGATGTTCACTCAGCCGCGGGGCGGCTTAGGGTGACGTGACTGACCAGAGGGCTTCGGGCGGTTCGGCGGAGTTGGCTTACCTTTTGCTGGGGTTGCACCACCCTTGGGAGGGGTGACTCGCTTGCTCACCGTGGGGCTCGGTTTTGACACATTTTTGGGTTGCTCTTTTGCTTTGGCGAGATCTTGTTTCATCTGGCCGAATATTCCGCCGCCGCCCGAGCCATCTTGTTTGGCAATTTCACGGGCTTTAGCGCTGGCAGCTTGAGCTTGCTGACCGAGTGAGTGCTCGCCGCGATAAAAGCGACGAGTGATGTACTGCTGTTGGGCAATACGCACGATGGTTTGGGAGATGTAATACACAACCAAGGCCACCGGGAAGAACAATTGGAATAAACCGAAAAAGACCGGCAAGTACTGCATGATTTTTTGCTGGGAGGCTGACATGGTTGGCGAAACCGTGCGGCTGGCAATCATACGCTGCTGTACGAAATATAGGCCCATTAACACAATGACCAAAAGGGCGTAAACAACACCCTTGCCAGGACTTGCTTGAATGGCCTTAATTGGCGTTAACGATAAGTCCAAACCCACCGACAACATTTCTTTGCTCTTGTCGAGGCTTTCGTACAACTTGCTGGTCTTGCTGATGTAACCCGGGTTAAAGGTTCCATCGCTCCCAAGCAGGGTGAGATGGCGCAGAACGCGGAACATAATCAAGAAGATCGGCATCTGCGCCACCATCGGCAAACATGATGCCAACGGGTTGACTTTGTGCTCTTGGTAGAGCTTCATCATTTCTTCATTGAGTTTTTGACGATCGTTGCGGTACTGGTTTTGCAAACGCTTCATTTCGGGTTGTACGCGTTGCATCTCGAGCATCGACTTCGTGCTCTTCAGGGTGAGTGGGAAAATCAGCATCATGATGACCACCGCGACGAGCGCGATGGCCGACACGTAGTCGGATGTGAGGTTGTAGAACTGGCTAATCAGCCAGGCGGCGGCTTGAAACATGTTAGGAAACCCTTCCGGTGGGGTGAACTGGGTTGATAGAAGAAACGTTGATAGTTAAACAATTCTCATCGTGTTGATGATGTGTGAATTCGGGAACTGGGTCGTATCCCGAAGGGCCAAATGGGCGACAACGCGCCAGTCGACACGTGGTTAACCAGGTGCCACGACCTGCACCATGAACCTGAACTGCCTCTTTTGCATATTCAGAACAACTGGGGGTAAAGCGACACGGCGACGGTCGACCTTCGCGGGCAACTTGATACCAATTGATGGCTTTAAGCAGGAAAGATTTCATAACGACATCTACTTTAGGCGGACCATTTGCCCAGCAGTCCAACAACGGACTGTGAAACATCGACATAAGAAATATTTGCGGCCGGCCGAGTGAGACCAAGTAAGTACAGACCTGGTTCGAGACCAGGGGAGTGCTTGCGCAGAACTTCGCGTAACTGTCGACGGACGCGATTGCGCTTCACCGCTGTTCCAGCGGTGCGACCAATTGCAAAGGCCACTTGGGGCCCCTGAAGAGATGGGTCTGAAACCATGACACACCAAACCACTCCACTACGAAATCGGGTTCCTTCGCGACGTAATCGCGCAAAACCGTCTCGACTGTGAAGTCGTTCGATCAAGCCGACAGCTTCTTGCGGCCCTTCAAGCGACGGGCTTTCAAAATTGATCGCCCGGCGCGGGTGGACATGCGGGCGCGAAAGCCATGCTTGGCCGAACGACGCTTTTGATTTGGTTGATACGTACGCTTCATTAGAAACTCCTCAATTCCTGGTTTTGCCTCATCCGGGCGAGAAACACCAGGTAGTGGACAATATTCAGCCGCCTCGACAACCTGCATGCGGACCGAACCACATAACGCTTGTCAAGCGCATTGGAGCAGGCTACGGGCGAAAGACCGACCGGGGCAACCCTAGCCCAGGATCTCCGTGTTTTGCGGATTATCCACAGCCTGCTAAGGTCGTCAATCCCAAGGTTTTGAGAACAACTCAGCCCCTTGAATGGTCGGCGTCAGCGCAGGTCAGAACCGTAAAACATTTGTTTATGAGTTGTCCACACGTTGTGGACACGCTTGTGGATGAATGACTGAATTTTTGAAGGAGTAGCAGGTGGAACGCACAGAGGACTTGTGGACAGCAGTATCGCAACTGTTGCGCGCCCAAGTCTCTGACGCGGTGTGGTACTCAACTTTCAATGATGTTCATTCTCTGTCGAGTGATGAATCCACTTTGCGTCTTGCTGTTCCGAGCGGAACAGTTCGCGACAAAATCACCTCGCGTTATTTGCCTCTTGTTCTTGATGCACTTGCCGAAATCGGTGCGGGATCAAAACAGCTCGAAGTTGAGGTTGTTTCAAACGACTCACCCGAGGTCGTATCTGAACCAACCCCGCAGCCGATGCCCACGCAGACTGCGCCACCGTCCACCAAATCAACACGTCACGAAGCCCCCTCGGCGGACAAAGTTCAAGAAATGGCTGATCGCGCCGGACTTAACCCGCGCTACACCTTTGAAACTTTCGTCAAGGGTGCTTCCAACAGTTTCGCCCTCGCAGCAGCACAGCGAGTCGCCGAAACCCCAGCTCGTTCATACAACCCGTTGTTTATTTACGGTTCGGCTGGACTTGGAAAGACTCACCTTTTGCACGCAATCGGTCATTACGTTCTGCAGAATTACAGTCACTACCAGGTGCGATACCTCTCAACCGAGACTTTTCTTAACGAATACGTCGACGGAATTCGTAACAACACCATCGCCAACTTTAAGCGCCGTTATCGCGACATTGACGTTTTGCTCATTGACGACATCCAGTTCATGGAGGGCAAAGAGGGACTCCAAGAAGAGTTCTTCCACACCTTCAACTCATTGCACGGTGCCAATAAGCAAATCGTTATCTCATCTGACCGAGTTCCTGATGCCATCCCAAACCTTGAAGATCGATTGATTGGCCGTTTCCGCTGGGGCCTCATCACCGACGTTCAACCACCCGACCTCGAAACCCGGCTCGCTATTTTGCGAAATAAGGCTGAACGCGAGGGCACTGTGGTTCCAGGCGACGTTCTCGAATACATCGCTTCTCGAGTCACGAGCAACATTCGTGAACTTGAGGGTGCGCTCATCAGAGTCAGCGCCTACTCAAGTCTCAATCGCGTTGACATGACCGTGCCCCAGGCTGAACGACTTTTGGAAGATTTGCTGCCAAGCACCGCACCCAAGCTCCGCACCGACCAAGAACTACTGACCGAAATCGCAGGATTGCTGGGCTTCGGGGTCGAAGCACTCAAAGGAAAGAGTCGCCAGCGACCACTAGTCATGGCGCGCCAAGAGGCCATGTACGTTTTCCGCGAACTCACCGATTTGTCCTATCCAGCCATTGCGCGACTCTTTGGTGGGCGCGACCACACGACCGTGATTCATGCCGTCGACAAAATCACTCGTCTGATGGCCGAGCGCAGCGAGACCTACGATCGAGTCACCATGCTCGTGAAAAACTTGAAGTTGAGTTGACATGAACTTCTTTGATCACACCCATTCACGCACGATCAACAGACTGTGTACATCTCGTGTGCATAAGCATGTACGTCATGTGGGCAACTCACTGTTATCCCCTGCCACGCCCCGCAATCACTCTTTGGGTGTGGATGGCTGTGCACAAGTGTGCGCGGGTCGTTTCTGGTCGCACGCTGGGCGAACGAGAGTTCATCCACAATCCACAGCCCTTATTATTAGAACTATCTTAAATACTCATCAAGACGTGATAACAACAATGAAGGAGTCCTACCGTGAAATTTCGGTGTGAACGTGAAGTCCTCGCTGAGGCATTCGGGGCGGCAAGTCGCGCGTCTACTGGTAGAGCAACCAACCCAACATTGTCGTGTTTGCGTTTAGTTCTTGCTGGTGAACTTTTACGAGTCACCGGAACAGATGGCGACTTAACGATTGATGTGAGTCTTACAGTTTCTGGGATCAAAGACGGAGTTGTCTTAGTTCCCGCAAAACTCACGAGTGAAGTTGTTCGCTCGCTTCCTTCAGGTGCAGTTGAATTCGATTTAGGCGAAGAAAAAGTTGATATCTCGGCGGGCCGAGTGAACTTCACAGTTCCAATTGGTGCTGGCGACGACTTTCCAAAATGGTCAGGCACCGTCGGTGAAGGTGCGCCGATGGCTACCAAAGATTTGTCTGAAGCGCTCAAGCAAGTTGTTCGTGCCGCAAGCAACGATGATGCCCGAGGCGTATACACCGGCGTCTTAATGACTGGCACCGAAGGAAAACTTCGCCTCGTTGCTACCGACTCGTATCGGATGGCCATTCGCGATATTGCCGCCAACGTCATTCCCGATGACGCAAGTTTTGTTGTTCCGGCGCGCGCATTGAATGAATTGCAACGACTACTCGGCACTGCCGATCGCGTATCAATCAACATCACCGAGAACGATGCAACATTTGAAGTTGGAAATATTCGTTTGGTGACACGACTCCTCAAAGGTGCGTTCGCTGATTACAAGCGTTTAATTCCACCAAATCTGCCAAACACGTTGAAGGTTTCGCGCGAGGCAATGATTGACGCAATCCGTCGTGTCAAGTTAGTTGCGCGTGACCCGATTGGAACACCGTTGCGGTTACAGGTTTCGGGTGATGCCGTCACGTTGCGCATGGTGACGCCAGATAACGGTGAAGCAACTGAACAGATTGATGCTGTTTCTACTGGTAGCGATATTGAGATTCGTTTTAATAACGAACTATTGGCATCTGGTCTTGAAGCTTGTGGAACTGATGAAATCACCATTCAAACCAGCGAACCAGGCAAACTAGCCCTTATTCGTGGTGTCGATCAGAATGAGTTCACATACTTGTTGATGCCACTGAAGTCGTGATCGCGCGATGATCGTCGAGCAATTAGAGCTCGTCGATTTTCGCAATTACACCAATGCGTCTTTTGCGTTGACGTCTGGCGTGACGGCGATTGTGGGTCGTAATGCGCAAGGTAAAACCAATGTCGCTGAAGCAATGGCCTTCCTGGCAACCCTCGACAGTTTTCGTCAGGTGCCACCAATTGCGTTAGTTCGTGAAGGCGCAGATTTCGCAACGATTCGGGCGGTTGTCCGCCATAACGATGGCCGTGAGTTGCAAGTAGAAGTGCAGATTCAACGTCAAGGACGCACGGTTGTGCAAGTCAATAAGCAACGTCTTTCGCGCACCCGCGATTTGCTTGGAGTATTACGCGTGACCGTTTTTTCACCGGACGATCTTGAGCTTGTGAAAGGTTCACCCTCTGAGCGTCGACGTTTCGTAGACGAGACTCTGGTGAGTTTGGCATTACGTAACGATGCACTGCGTCTTGAACTTGATCGCGTCTTAAAACAACGCAACACTCTTTTGCGTCAAGCAAACGGCCGTTTGACGGAAGAGGTTGGGTTCACTCTTGATGTATGGGACGAAAAACTCGCAGCGGTCGGAAACGAAATTGGTCACGAACGCGCGACGGTACTTGCGCAACTTCAACCGTTAGTGCAACAGGCATATCAAGATTTGGCTGGTTACCCAATGGCTGTGACTTTGCAATACGAACCGACCTGGCGACGAACGGGTCTAGGAATGGCGCTAGCAACAGCGCGACAAGACGACATTCGACGGGGTGTTTCAACCGTTGGACCCCATCGAGATGACATCGACTTATACCTCGGGTCGTTACCGGCGCGAACCCACGCAAGCCAAGGTGAAATGCGATCACTTGCGCTCTCATTGCGACTCGCTGCGCACCAGTTGGTTGCCGAAAAGACCGATATGACACCACTGTTAGTTCTTGATGACGTGTTGTCCGAACTCGACCCCGATCGATGCACCGCACTCTTAACCCATCTGCCCAAAGGCCAGGTTGTCATCACTACTGCGAGCGCTCTTCCTGAGGCCGCTCGACCCGATCGTGTTTTGCGAATTGAAGGAGGCGCAATTGTCGCCGATCAGTCCTGAACCAACCCCGATTTCGAGCAGTATCGAACGACTCCTCAAGTCATTACGTGGTGGAGATCATCAGACTACGGTGACCGTTTTTTCACGTTGGTCTGAAATCGTCGGCGAACCCGTCTGTAGCCATGTCAAACCCCTCAAACTTGATGCCGGAACTTTAATTGTTGAGGTCGACGAACCAGCTTGGGCGACCCAATTGAAATTTCTTGAAGCCGATCTTTTGACACGCCTCAATGTTGGGGGAGCGATGCCCGTTGAACGGCTCGAAATCAGGGTCAAACGCCGCCGATAATTGGCTCAATTTTGGATCATAAAAACATGTCAAAAAATGGTGTATTTGCCCTGCGTACGAGGCCCGTATTGACGCGATTGAGAGGTTGTTAGCGACTAAGATTTTTTCGTTGTGTTGAGCCATCGTGTCGCCCAAGATTTTCGTCTTGAGCACACAGTCGTTACGGCCTTCTAAACCCACCCAAGAGGAATACGTGTCCAACAAAAGCACTACCACTACAGGCGATTACGGCGCCAAAGATATCCAGGTTCTCGAAGGTCTTGATCCTGTCCGCAAACGACCCGGTATGTACATCGGTTCGACTGGTTTGACCGGTCTTCACCATTTGATTTGGGAAGTCGTTGACAACGCCGTCGACGAAGCAATGGCCGGTCATTGCACCACTATTGGTGTCACTTTGCTCGAGAACGGCGGTTGCCGTGTTGATGACAACGGTCGCGGTATTCCGGTTGATCCATATCCATCAGGCCCGCATAAAGGCAAGAGCGCAGCCGAAGTTGTTTTGACGGTGCTGCACGCCGGCGGAAAGTTTGGCGGCGAGGGCTACAAAGTTTCTGGTGGCCTGCACGGCGTAGGTGTTTCGGTAGTTAATGCACTCTCGACCAAACTCATACTTGAAATTGATCGCGGTGGTAAGCGTTACGAACTTGAGTTTGAAGACGGTGGAAAACCAAAAGGAAAGATTGCCATCACTGGCGACACACCAGCGCGTGGACGCAAGAACGGCACATCTGTGACCTTTTGGCCCGATGAGACCATCTTCGCCTCTGAAGGAACCGAATTTGTGGCGCGCACAGTTCTTGAGCGATTACAGACCATGGCTTTCCTGAATCGCGGACTTGAAATTGTTTTCAAAGATGAGCGCACCGGCAAGAACCAGGACGTGACCTTCCAATACAAGGGGGGCATCGTCGACTTCGTCAAACATCTCAATCAGTCGAAAGAGGCTTTGTTTAGCAAAGTTGCTTACTACGAAGATGAAGACGAAGGTCAAATGCTCGACATTGCGCTTCAGTGGAACAACGGTTATCACGAAGGTATCCACGGTTACGCCAACGGAATCAGCACCGTCGAAGGCGGAATGCACGTTGAAGGTTTCAAGACAGCGTTGACGAGCGTTGTCAACAAGTACGCCAAGAATCGTGGACTACTGAAAGAAAAGGAAGACAATTTGTTAGGCGAAGATATCCGCGAAGGAATCACCGCCATCGTCTCGGTCAAACTGGGCGAGCCACAATTTGAAGGTCAAACCAAGGCCAAACTCGGAAACGTTTCCATGCGTTCATTTGTTCAGAAGGTAACAAACGAACGTCTGGCCGAATGGCTCGATGAAAATCCGACTGAAGCCAACAAGATTGTCAAGAAGGCTCTAGCAGCAGCGCAAGCGCGAGTTGCTGCGAAGAACGCGCGTAACGCGGTACGACGTAAGACCGCTCTCGCCGGAGCAGGTATGCCCGACAAACTGAAGGACTGCAGTAGTGGCAATCCAGCAGAGAGTGAAATCTTTATTGTTGAAGGTGACTCAGCAGGTGGCACCGCACTTGACGCACGCGACCCGCGTACACAGGCAATCTTGCCGATTCGCGGAAAGATTCTGAACGTTGAACGCGCTCGCCTCGACAAGATGCTCAAGAACAATGAAGTCATCGCACTTGTCACCGCAATCGGCGGCGGCGTGGGCGATGAGTTCGATGCAGCAAAAGCGCGCTATCACAAGATCATCATCTTGGCTGACGCTGATGTTGACGGCAGTCACATTCGTACCTTGTTGTTGACATTCTTCTTCCGTCAAATGCGCCCGCTTGTTGAAGCAGGTTTTGTGTACATCGCACAGCCTCCGTTGTTCTCAACCGAAGTCGGCAAGGTGAAGATTTACCTCAAGGACGATATTGCGAAGACGCGATTCCTTGAAGAACATCCCAATCACAAAAAAGAATTCCAGAGACTGAAAGGTCTTGGTGAAATGGACTGGGAAGAGTTGCGTTCAACGACCATGTTGGATGGAACGCGAACTTTGTTGCAAGTAACAGTTGATGAAGCGGCATTGGCCGATGAAGTCATGGGCGTGCTCATGGGCGACGACGTGGAAAGTCGTAAGCACTTCATTCAGACCAACGCTAAAGACGTAAGGTTCCTCGATATCTGATGGCAAGCAAAAAGACTCCTCCCTCCACGCCCGACGAAGGCGCCACACCAGATGAACCAAACATCCCCGTTCAACCAGTTTCGTTGCAAGACGAAATGGAACGTTCGTTCCTTGACTATGCGATGTCAGTCATCATGTCGCGCGCTCTTCCCGATGTGCGTGACGGATTAAAGCCTGTTCACCGCCGCATTATTTGGGACATGGAAGAACAAGGATTCCGTCCTGATCGACCATTCGTGAAATCGGCTCGCGTGAGCGGTGACACCATGGCCAAGTATCACCCCCATGGTGACAGTGCGATTTATGACGCCTTAGTACGTATGGCTCAGCCGTTCTCACTTCGTCACCCATTAATTGCTTTCCACGGAAACTACGGTTCACCCGACTTTGGCCCCGCCGCCAGTCGTTACACCGAGTGCCGTTTGCATCCATTAGCAATGCACCTGTTGGCAGACATTGACGAAAACACCGTCGACATGATTCCAACGTATGACGGTTCACGCGAAGAACCAGTCGTGCTGCCCGCACGATTCCCCAACTTGTTGGTGAACGGCGTACAAGGAATTGCTGTTGGTATGGCAACCAACATTCCGCCACACAACTTGGGTGAAGTTATTGACGCATGTATCCACTTGCTCATGAATCCGACTGCGACCACTGAAGACCTGATGGCTTTTGTGAAGGGTCCCGACTTCCCGACTGGTGGCGCAATTCTTGGTCGTTCCGGAATCATGGACGCGTACCGCACTGGTCGTGGCAGCATCAAGATGCGCGCAACTGCTGCGATTGAAGAAACTAAGCGTGGCGGAATGCAAATTGTTGTCACCGAGTTGCCGTACCAAACTAGTTGTTCGGCAATTGCTGGTCGCATTCAAGAACTCGTCGACAACGGCGAACTTGATGGCATCGCCGATGTCAACGACGGATCATCGGGCGGCAAGACGTATCTCACGATTCAACTCAAGCGCGATGCCAACGCCAATGTTGTGCTCAACAACTTGTTCAAGCAGACACAACTGCAAACAAGTTTCGGTGTCAACATGGTTGCGTTGGTCGACGGCGTGCCGCGTCAACTCACGTTGGCTGATGCTCTGAACGGATACATCCGCCACCAGATCGAAGTATTGACTCGTCGTACTGAATTCCGTCTTGATAAGGCCGAACGACGTTTGCACTTGCTCGACGGTCGATTGAAGGCGCTCAATGTCATCGATCAGATCATTAAGTTGATTCGTGAAAGCGAAGATGCCCCCGCAGCAAAAGCCGCATTGATGGTTGCGCCATACGACTTCACCGAAGTTCAGGCCATTGACATCCTTGACATGCAATTGCGTCAACTCACGCGTTTGTCACGGATTGATCTCGAATCTGAAATGGGTCAACTCAACGAACGCATCGCCGAACTGAAGTCGATTTTGGCTGATGACGCAAAGTTACGGGGAGTGATCTCTGAAGAGATGTTGGCCATCAAAGAAGAGCATGCAACCCCGCGCGTGTGCCCGATCACGTTCGATTCTGGGGACATGAGCATTGAAGACCTCGTCGACGACACCGAGCTGGTGGTTGTCATGACCGAAGCGCAGTACATTAAGACAGTTCTTGCGTCGAACTTTAAGAATCAAGGACGTGGCGGCAAAGGCGTGACTGGCGCCAAACTCAAGACCGATGACATCGTGAAGCACGTCATCTTTACGGGAGCGCACGCGTACTTGCTGTTCTTCTCAAACAGGGGACGGGTCTATCGTTTGCGAGCCCACGAATTACCCGAGCGTGAACGCGCCACCAAGGGCGTCCCGATCGTCAACTTGTTGCCATTGCAGATGGGTGAAACCATTGAAGCAATTATTGACACGCGCAACTTTGATGCCGAGAGATTCTTGTTCTTCGCAACTCGCGATGGTGTCGTGAAAAAGACGGCATTCAATGAGTACGACAATGGTCGTCGCGACGGATTGATTGCTCTCAACTTGCGCGACAACGACGAATTGGTTCGAGTCATTGAAACAAGCGGCTCAGACGACATCTTCATGGTGAGCAAGTCGGGTATGACCATTCGTTTCTCCGAAGCCGAAGTTCGACCAATGGGACGTGCTGCCGCTGGTGTACGAGGAATGAAATTGCGTCCTGGTGACAAGGTGGTGAGCGTTGATGTTGCTCGTGACGATGCCGCAATCTTGATGGTGACCGAAGCTGGTTATGGCAAGCGCACTCAACTCGACAAGTTCCGTAGCCAAACCCGTGGTGGTATCGGTGTGCGCGGAATCCAGATTGGTGAAAAGAAGGGAGCGGTCGTGGCAGCATTCATGGCCGGTCTTGATGATGAAATTGTGGCAGTGACCTCAGGTGGCTCCACCATTCGTACAGACGTGCGCAACATCTCGTCACAAGGTCGTACTGCGACTGGTGTACGAGTGATGACGGTCGAGCCTGGACAGGCCGTCACGTCAGTCGCGTTGATTCTTGCTACCGACGACGAGTGAGGCAACAAGCCGATCGAGGTAATGCCAGCATCCTCATGATGGGGGTGCTGGCATTGTCATTTTCATGGGTTTTTGCTTTGGTCACTGTTGAACAAAAATTGACGACATCAATGTCAGCTCAAACAGTTGCTGATGCGGTCGCTCTCGCAGCAGTCGAAAGCGGCGAAGCTGTCGCCCAACAATTAGGTGCGTTAAATCAGGCGCTTGTCGTGTCACTTGTCGTCCAAACAGATAGTGATCAAGGCATCACTGCTGTTGTGGTGATTGAGTTTGATGGAGTGCAAGCGCAGGCAACAGCCAGCAACGCAAACTAAGAAATCCGAAGCGACACAAACTCGGTAGGCAAGTGCTCTACGCTGACACTGTGGCCGAATCTGACGACCCGTTCTTGATAGTTCCTGCAGTCGTCCCTGACGACAGCCCAGTGTCGCGCTCAAACACTGGTTCGCTCCCGCGAACCGAAGCCCTCCCTACTCAACTCATCAGAACGCCGCCACCTACTGAAACGATTCCTAACGAACTGTTGCCAGAAGAACCGATCCGCCGAAGTGTGTCGTTCGAACGACCAGCAGTTCGACGCACCACCCGCATTGTGCGCCACATTGACCCATGGAGTGTTTTTCGGGTGACCCTGGTGTTCCATTTTGTTTTGTATTTGACGCTGCTGTTGACCGGCGTGCTTTTATGGAATGTCGCTAACGCGACCGGAACTGTCGACAACGTTGAGCGGTTCATGGAAAGTTTCGGCTGGGACACTTTTCAGTTCAAAGGTGGCGAACTCTTCCACCAGGCGTGGGTTCTCGGACTGTTCGTTGTCGTTGGCGTGACCGGTTTGGCTATTTTGGCGGTGACGACGTTCAATCTGATCACCGATTTGGTGGGCGGCATCCGAGTGACGATTCTGGAAGGGAAGCCAGAGGCGAAAAAGAGTCCAAAACCAGCCAAGCGAGCCCAACAATCGCCAACATCTCGGGTTGATCGTCCGTGACGGTTGAGACCGGGCCTATCTCGCCGATAGGGTTCTGACACTGCAGTAACCCTGCGGGGGCTATAGCTCAGTCGGTTAGAGCGCATCCCTGATAAGGATGAGGTCACAAGTTCGATTCTTGTTAGCCCCACGGTGAAAATGCTGAGACGAGCCATTGCGGCACTTTCTCTGGCCTGTCTCTTTGCGGCTGGGCTACGACTTCGCGGTCGTGGAGGAACCCCGCCCGAGCGTGGTGGCTGGCGCGAGTTAACCCGCCCTCCTTCGTGAGTGGATCTGTCATGCCTGAGTCTCCGTCGGTAGCGGTCATCGGTGTTGGTGTTGTTGGTGCTCGAGTGGCGCGACAACTGACGTCAAGTGGAATCTCGGTCCTTCTTCATGATGAGCGCTCTGATGCCCAACATGCTCTCGCCCAGTCTCTTCGAGCTATTGAACTCACCGATTTAACGAAACTTGACCCACTGACGACTCCAGTGGTGGTCATCGCAACGTCGAGCGCTCAGGCCCCAATGGCAAAGATCTTGTTAGAACTGGGACATCATGTTGTCTGCACAGGAGATGATGTTGAAGACATTCGCGAACTGCTGCAACTTGATGAGAATGCGCGGCGGGAAAAACAAGTTCTGATTGTTGGTGCTGCGGCCTCACCCGGATTGAGCGGACTCATTGTTGCCGAGTTGGCACCACGAGTGGACAGCATTGACGAAATTCATGTGGCTTTTCACGGAACCGGCGGACCTGGTTGCGCGCGT
>Ga0194041_10000069_pt1 | contig 36287 bp, 29 predicted proteins | sample JunL449m_MetaG_FD_160082 | JGI IMG/M metagenome (GOLD analysis project Ga0194041, IMG submission 160082) | Anoxic zone freshwater microbial communities from boreal shield lake in IISD Experimental Lakes Area, Ontario, Canada - Jun2016-L442-9m | ecosystem: Environmental > Aquatic > Freshwater >...
GCAAGCTTCGGGAGTTGCGACCCACCGAAAAGCACCAATGCAACGATTGCGACGATGAGCCATTCGTTTCCACTGAACATACCTTTATGATAGCGCCATCATCCAAAGAGTGGGGCATCACCACAACATGATCTCAATCCCGGCATCATCTTGTTGTGACTACCGAGTCGGAGCTGAGAAGCAAACTACGGGTAACCCTGCGCGAAATTCGTCGCTCGATTCCTTTCGAGCAACGCAGCGCCGCTCAACAAGCAGCATCCGAACGTGTGGTTGAATTCGCCGCCAGGCTATCCCCGGGGCGTATCTGCACCTATATGGCCAGCGACGGCGAACTCGATGTGAACGCAAGGAGTATGGAGCTTCGCAGTCTTGGTTGGCGCATTTTTCTGCCGGTGATTGGTCAGAGCAAGCAGATGCAGTTTGCACAATGGATCCCAGGCGAGGATCTTGAGGCAAATCGGTTTGGAATACCAGAACCTGCTTCGCCTCGGGAGTTGCTCTCTCCTAACCAGATGGATCTGGCCTTAGTCCCATGCGTGGCAGTCGACGAATCCGGAAATCGGCTGGGCTTTGGCGCCGGCTTCTACGACCGGGCGTTTGCCACGCAACTCCCACAGGAGTTTGCTTCTAGTGGACAACCCATCCGCGAGCCAAGGACCGTACTGGTGGGTTGTGCCTTTGATCTCCAAGTTGTTGATCAGTTTGGTTCAGAACCTTGGGATGTTCCGATGAACTACATCCTGACCGAGTCCAAGCTGACGCGCGTGAACCGACAGAATCACTAGGGCTGAACCCAACCACGCAAGCAGAACAGCTGGTGCTTCAGGCCGTGCGGGGCTGCTGTTGCTGCGCTGCTCGAGCAAGTGCACGTTGGCGACGAATTCGACGACGCTCACGCTCGCTGAGTCCTCCCCAGATGCCAAACTTTTCACCGTTCGCTAGGGCGTACTCCAAGCAGTCCTCCCGGACAACACAGCCCTGGCAAACGCCTTTCGCTTCTTTGGTTGATGCCCCACGTTCTGGAAAAAACAGGTCGGGGTCAACACCCAGACAATTCGAGAACATTTGCCAACTCTCGGCGCCTGTTGCGTCTTCAGGAAATGCCATTTCATCCTCCAAACCGATCCTCATATGACGATTCCCCAGATCTCCTTGTGGGCTGGCCCGTCGCCCAGAAAGGTGTCATATGTCTCACGGCAGTGTAATTACGTTGGTGTAAGTAGGTATTCTTACCTGTTTCTCAAGGAAAAGGCAAGGAATTTTTTTACACCGCGAGAGACTCGCTACTCACTCAGAGTGATCTCGGCTTGAACTGCCGCTCAGCGGCGAGGAGTGAGCAACTTGCGTCGCTGTTCAAGGAAGTCAACGAGCACATAATCGCCCAGAGTTTGGGGGGTGGTGAAGAAGGCTCTTCCACCGTTCAGTTTGCTCATTTGCTCAATGAAATGCTGCAGGCTGCTGTCTGGATCGAGCATGAACGTGTTGATCAGAATTCGGTCTTTTGTGCACCGAGCCACCTCGAGCAGGGTGGCGTCAACCGTGGCTTTGACCGGCGGATAGTGGAACTCTGGTTCGCCGTATGAGTTGATATGTGCAGTTGGTTCGCCATCGGTGATCATGATGATCTGCTTTGTTCCACTCTGACGAGACAAAAGTTGGCGTGCAAGCTGCAACCCGTGCTGCATGTTCGTTCCGTAGACAAAGTCCCAGGACACCTCGGGGAGTTGCTCGGCAGTCAGCACCCGGGCAACCTCTGAGAATCCAACGATTCCTAGATAGTCACGCGGGTACTGCATCGTGATCAGCGAATGCAAGGCCATCGCTACTTTCTTGGCCGGCAAAAAATTATCCCGCATGGGCATCGAGAGCGAGAGGTCCAACATCAACACGGTCGAGGAGCGCACGCTTTGCTCGGTCTCTTCCACCTCGAAATCATCTGGGCTGAGATGAACCGGCACGCCTTCACCTCGAAGGATTGCGTTTCGAATCGTCTTTTCGATCTGCAAGTTGAACGGGTCTCCCCATTGATACGGCCGGGTCTGAAAGTTCCGCTCGTGACCGATACCGCTGTTATCAATCTCATGCTGCCCAAGCTGATCACGATCTAGCTTTTTGAATAACTCGGCAAGCGCATTCTGGCCAAGTTTGCGCATGCCTTGCGGCGTGAGTTCGGCCCGGCCCTCTCTCTGCTCAATCAAACCGGCCTCGGTCAGTTGCCGTGTGATCTCTGCCATTCGTTGCATGCTCTCGGCAGAATCCTCGCCGAGTAACTCTCGGATTTTGTTGATGTCTGCGTCTGCGAGCGCTCCAGGGTTGGACGCACCGCGCATGAGTTGCTCCAACTGATCGAGGTCGCCAAGCTCTCGCATGAGTTCCCCCGCACTGCCCATGTCGAGTGGCTGAGAACCCTCAAACTCGTAGCTGGAGTCCCAACCCGCATCTGGGAAAGCCTGTTGCAGGTTCTGGCTGAGCTGATCAACCTGCCAGCGCAGATCCATATCTTCGAGCAGTTGCTCGCTCAGTTGTTGCATCTGTGCACGCTGCTCAGGAGTCATTGAATTGAGCATCGCCTGCGCTCCAGCCATTCGCCGAGCCATCACCTCGAGCAGTTCGTCAAGCGTCTGGGGATTCTCGGGGAAGAAGTCTCCGAACTCCTCCATAAAACCAGCGAAGTCCGATTCCTCACCGCGCTCGCGCTGCTCCAACATCTCATTGAGCGCCGCCATCATGTCTTTGGTGCGGGCTAAGTCTTGCGGAGTCATCTCATTGACTGCGCCAGACATCTGGTTCACGTAGTTCTGCATGAGCTGTTCGCGCAGTTTCTCCATCAACTCTTGGAAGTGCTCCTCGGCTTCAGCTGAGGTGAACTCGTAATTGCCAAGCGCCTGCATCTGCCCGGCAAGATCGGGGGGCAACATATCAAGATCCATGTTCTTTCCGAGCATGGATTCAGCGGTGAGTTCTTTTCGGCGTTCATCTCCTGAGGCATTGGCCTCATCGAGTTGCCGTTGCAACTCTGACCGCTCTTGATCGATAACTTCTCGAAGCTCCTTGGCTATTTCGCTGAACACCCCGCCGAGATCGTAGTTCTCAAGGGTTTCCTCACGACGCTGGCGAATTTTTTCGAGCATCTCGCGAACACCCTGGATATGTTCACCATTTCGGTCCTCGAACCCTTGCTGCATCATGCGGCGCAACGCAGCGTTGATGTCGCCGTGATACAGGAGATCATCAGTGAGCTGCTCCATCACATCGAACGCGTCAACCTCGAAACCCTGCTGGGTTCCATCCCATGGGGAATACCGAAAGCGAGGACGAGACATGAGCCGAGGGTACTCCCAAGCGTGTTGTGGGGCTCGGCAGCTAGCTGCGGGACCGGTATTGAGCCCGGCCGCCTAACGCATCTTTGTTGAGGCGCTTGGCAAGATGGAGACCTTCGAGAATCAACTCAACGGCCGAAGCCACCAAAGCTGGACTGGCGTTCTCGCCCACGAGTTCAGCCACCGGCGCATGCAAAGATGGCATTTTCTCAAGCAACTCCGCGTACTTTGCCGCGGCCACATCTTCGCCGGTATCGATGGGGCCACGCTCTTCAAGGCCTGCAATCACTGCGGTCAGATTCTCTGGAGTCACACGCTCGCGGAACACGGTCAGGATTGCTGCGCGAATCAAGTGGTCCAAAATCTGGCCATCACGGCCCTCTTCAAGAGTCTCAATCTCGATCTTTCCAGCGGTGGCAGCCGGAAGCGCTTCAAGGTCACATATGCGAGGCACGACTTGGTCTTCGCCAGCGATGAGGGCACGCCGAGCGGCGTTTGCGACGAGTACCTCGTAATTCGACACCGACAAGCGCACGGACACGCCAGAGCGCTGCGAGATGTGCGGGCTCTGTCGAGCTTGCTGAGACAACGTGGCCACGATGTCGGTCATGAATTCCGGAACTTCGACAGCAATCCCATCGGCAGAAAATGGCTCTGCCTCTTGCAAGATGATGGCAACCTCTGTCTCGACATCGAGCGGGTAATGCGTGCGGACCTGCGAACCGAAACGATCCTTCAGTGGCGTGATCAGCCGACCACGGTTCGTGTAGTCCTCGGGGTTCGCAGAGGCCACCAGCATGACGTCAAGCGGTAGGCGAATCTTGTAACCACGAATCTGAACGTCGCGCTCTTCGAGCACGTTGAGCAGGCCAACTTGAATTCGCTCTGAAAGATCGGGAAGTTCATTAATGGCAAAGATGCCGCGATTGGTCCGAGGAACTAAGCCGTAGTGCAGGGTGAGTTCATCGGACAAGTAACGGCCTTCGGCGACCTTGATGGGATCAACCTCGCCGATCAAATCTGCAATTGCTGTGTCGGGTGTCGCTAGTTTCTCGCCAAAGCGGAAGGAGCGGTGAACCCAAGAAATGGGCGTGTTTTCGCCATGTTCGGCCATCAGCGAGCGGGCATGAAACGAGACTGGCGCATAGGGATCGTCGTTAATTTCAGACCCCGCGACGATGGGTAACCACTCGTCGAGCAGGTCGACGAGTGAACGAATGATGCGGGTTTTTGCTTGACCACGTTCCCCTAAGAAGATCACGTCATGTCCCGCAAGGAGGGCGTTTTCTACCTGCGGAAAGACGGTGTCTTGATAACCAAGAATCTCGGCAAACAGCGGCTCACGGTTGCGGATCCGCGCTACTGCATTGTGGCGCAGTTCAGCCTTGACCGAAACAGACTCCCAGCCGGACTCGCGCAATGCCGCGAGCGTAGAAATCGCCGGAGCGGGGGTGTCGGTATCTGGCAACAAGGGGGACACATCTGAAGGAGGTGGAGTCTGTGGCATCCGCGCAGGATACCCGTGTCATCACCCCTACTCACTCGCGGCTGAGTGGGGCCGCTGAAACACGAGCACCAGCCAGCCCTCTTCTTCCTCGACTCGAGTCAGGTTAAGTTCGCAGAGAACCTCCTCAACTCGTTGTTGTTGATGGGTCAGCACGCCGCTCACCATGATCAGCCCACCGGGGGCCACACTGCTCGCCAACTCTGGTCCACTCTCTTCGATGATCGGCAGCAACAAATTTGCCACGACAAGATCAAACTCGGTTGAGTCACCCACAAAGGCCTGAGCGGGCAACGTCTGAATCTTTTCCGAGACACCATTGAGTGCGGCCACGAGTTCGGTGACTCGAATTGCCTCAGGGTCACTGTCCACGGCGAGCACTGATTCCGCTCCGACTAGAACACTCGCCAAGCTCAAAACCCCGGTGCCACAGCCGACGTCCAGAACACTCGCCCCGCTCAGATCTAGCTGCGCGATCTGCCCAACGCAGAGTCTCGTCGTTGCATGACTCCCGGAACCAAATGCTGAGCCTGGTTCCAGAACAATCTCGAGCAGTGACCCGTCATCTACCTGTTGTTGAAGTTGCGTATCGTTGCTGACCCATTCGGGCCGCAGCAGAATTCGGTTGCCACACACCCAAGCCTGGGCGTGCTTGCGCCACTCATTGCTCATTTCGAAATCTGCTTCGATGGGCTCAATGCCGATCACCAAAGAACCAGCCTCGAGGCCTCGAATCCCCGAAGGGGTCAGGTCACCAACCAGCCTGACGAGGCCATCGATCTCTGCTAGCTCAACCACTGCTGACGCTCCAGCAGACCAGAACCGATCAGCCATTATCTCGGATTCGCTTGCCGGGAGCTGCACCGTGACGGTGAATCGAGGTTCGAAGATTCCCGGTACATAAAACACCGAGCTAAGGGTACTGCGAGGCGAAGAGACAAGAGTTTCTTGGCGCCGGTTAGTCGCGAGAGCCCAGACGCACTAGTTTCGGAAGTACTGAGCACTGCGTTCGGAGCGTGCTGGTCTGGCCAGGAGATATGCATGACCCAAGCAACGGAGAGTCGTCCGGGAGCTGACGCCCCGGAAGTGAACGGCCCCCCCAAACAATCCAGGTTCTGGATTGTGGAATTTTACTCATCAGCCATTGGCAAAAAATGGGTGATGGCTCTCACGGGCATTGGCCTGATGGGCTTTGTGTTTGTTCACATGGTGGGCAACCTCAAGATGTTCCTCGGCCGCACCGAGTTTGATCACTACGCCGAGAGCTTGCGGACGCTGTTATATCCGATCCTTCCGCACGGAGTGTTGCTGTGGGGGTTCCGCATCGGGCTCATTGTGATGTTCGGTTTCCATATCCATTCGGCCTACACGCTGACCCGGATGAATCACCGAGCGCGTCCCATCAAGTACCAGTCGCCACGTGATTATGTGGCGGTGACCTTTGCTTCACGCACTATGCGCTGGACGGGCATCATCATCGGCCTGTACCTGATCTTTCACTTGGCGGATCTGACTTGGGGGTTTGCCAACCCCGACTATGTGCGCGGTGCCGCATACGACAACTTGGTAGCCAGCTTTGAGCGTTGGCCAATAGCCATCATTTACATTCTGGCCAACATCGCATTGGGCATTCACTTGTTCCATGGCGGTTGGTCGATCTTTCAGAGCACCGGCATGAACAACCCTCGTTACAACAATGCTCGCCGAGGTTTTGCGGCGGGGTTTGCCATTCTGGTTGCAGGAATCAACTGCCTGTTCCCTATTGCCGTTCTTGCTGGCGTGGTGCACTGAAACCGTGACTCCTACTTCGCCCGCTCAAGCCCCAATGCCCGTTACTACTGCAGGAGGTTCACCCTCGTGGCACTGACCCTCGACTCCAAAACACCTGAAGGCCCCTTGGCTGACAAGTGGGACAAGCACAAGTTCGACCTAAAACTCGTCGCACCGCACAACCGCCGCAAGTTTGAAGTAATCGTGGTTGGCTCTGGCCTAGCGGGTGCGGCTGCTGCAGCATCTTTAGGTGAGGCCGGATACAACGTAAGCGTGTTTACCTATCACGACTCTCCGCGACGAGCGCACTCAATTGCTGCTCAGGGCGGTATCAATGGAGCGAAGAACTACAAGAACGACGGCGACAGCATTCAGCGGTTGTTCTACGACACCATCAAGGGTGGCGACTACCGCTCGCGTGAGTCAAACGTGTATCGCTTGGCTCAAAGCTCGGTCAACATTATCGATCAAGCAACGGCGCAGGGTGTGCCCTTTGCTCGCGAGTACGGCGGACTCTTGGACAACCGTTCCTTTGGCGGGGCCCAGGTATCTCGAACCTTTTATGCCCGTGGTCAAACGGGGCAACAGTTACTCCTTGGGGCTTATCAGGCGCTAGCACGGCAGATTCAGTTGGGCACCGTCACCCTGTATAACCGCATGGACATGCAAGACGTGGTGGTGCATGACGGCCGGGCAGTGGGCATCACTGCACGCGATTTGCTCACTGGCGAGATCAGCGCCCATTCCGCACATGCCGTCCTGCTGGCAACTGGCGGTTACGGCAACGTGTACTTCCTGTCGACCAACGCCAAGGCATGCAACGTGACCGCCACGTGGCGTGCGCACAAGAAGGGTGCGGCCTTCGCCAATCCTTGCTTTACGCAGATTCACCCCACGTGCATTCCGCCGGCTGATGAGTTCCAGTCCAAGCTCACGCTGATGTCTGAGTCTCTGCGAAACGACGGGCGCATCTGGGTGCCCTCGGCCCTAGAAGAAACTCGTGCGCCGGGCGAGATTCAAGATGCTGACCGCGACTATTTCCTAGAGCGCAAGTACCCGGCCTTTGGCAACTTGGTTCCTCGTGACGTTGCTTCACGTAACGCCAAGATTGTGGTGGACGAGGGCCGCGGCGTGGGATCGCTCAAGAACGGCGTGTACCTGGACTTCGCTGATTCCATTGGACGGCTTGGCAAAGAAACCATCAAGGCCCGCTACGGCAACCTGTTTGATATGTATGAGCGCATCACGGGCGAAGACCCCTACAGCGTTCCGATGCGCATCTACCCCGCAACCCACTACACCATGGGCGGACTCTGGGTTGATTACAACCTTCAGACCACTGTGCCCGGGCTGTTTGCGTTGGGCGAGGCCAACTTCAGTGACCATGGCGCAAACCGTTTGGGTGCTTCTGCGCTCATGCAGGGCTTGGCTGATGGGTACTTTGTGGCGCCAAGCACAGTGGCTGGGTACCTGTCGGGGCTACTCGGCGATGCTCCGGTCGAGACCTCGCATGAGGCGTTTACAAGTTCTCTTGCCTCGACCCAAGACATGGTGGATCAACTCGTGGCTATCAAAGGCACCAAGACCCCTGATCACTTCCATCGCGAGCTCGGAAAATTGGTCTGGGATTATTGCGGCATGAGTCGTAACAGGGCTGGCCTTGAGACAGCCTTGAGCGAGATTCCAGCGCTGCGCGAAGAGTTCTGGAAAGAGGTCAAGGTGCTGGGCTCTGGTAACGGGTTTAATCAGTCTCTCGAGAAGGCCTTGCGAGTCGCTGACTTCATGGAGATGGCTGAGCTCAAAGTGAGTGACGCTCTGCATCGCGAAGAGTCCTGCGGCGGGCACTTCCGTGAAGAACATCAGACCCCCGAGGGCGAGGCTCTTCGCGATGACGAGGACTTCGCCTATGTCGCAGCTTGGGAATACGGCGGCCCCGATATTCACAAGGACGCAATCCTGAACAAAGAACCGCTGATCTTTGACAACGTCAAGTTGTCTCAGCGCAGCTACAAGTAGTTGGCCCGGATAAGGGAAGAAGAATAATTGTGAGCACCACCTTGAATCTGAAGCTCAAAGTCTGGCGGCAGGAATCTGCCGATGACGTTGGAGCATTTGAGTACTACGACGTGGCAGTTGCCGATGACGCCTCCTTTTTGGAGATGTTGGATTACGTCAACGAAGGCCTGATCTTGGATGATCGCGAGCCGATTGCATTTGACCATGACTGCCGAGAAGGCATCTGTGGTAGTTGCAGTTTGATGATCGACGGCCAAGCGCATGGACCGCAGAAGGGCACGGCAACTTGCCAGCTCTTTATGCGTAAGTTCTCTGATGGTGATGAGATCGTCGTGGAGCCATGGCGTGCCGCCGGCTTCCCACTAGTCAAGGACTTGGCGGTGAACCGGGCAGCCTTTGACCGAATCATCGAGGCGGGTGGCTACATCTCGGTCAACACTGGTGCAGCCCCAGATGCCAACATCACCCTGGTACCCAAAGAGGCCGCAGATGCTGCAATGGATGCCGCAGCCTGTATTGGTTGTGGGGCTTGCGTAGCAGCCTGTCCGAACTCTGCTGGCAACTTGTTTACAGCGGCAAAACTTCAACACCTCAATCTGCTACCACAGGGCCAGCCTGAGCGGCTTGCCCGCACCGAGGCAATGGTTGACAAGATGGAAGAATTCTTTGGGTCTTGCACCAACCATGGTGAGTGCCAAGAGGCATGCCCGAAAGAAATCTCGGTTGACTTCATTGCGATGATGAACCGTGACTTCCTGAAGGCGAAGCTGGCGAACCGGAAGCGCTCGGGTCAAAAGAAGTTTGGCTAGCTCGAGACCGGTTCGCCTGAGCGGAGCCGTATAGCCTCTCACCTGTGATGGCTCAGGACCCACAAATAATTGGTCCGCAGGTGATGATTCCAGGCTCTGAGTTTTTACTCTCTGGCCTTGGGCGCATCTTGGTTCTGATCGGCCTGATCACCCTTGGCGTACTACTCCTGCTGGCCTTGCGCCGAAAAAAGTTGGGGCGCAAGGTGCCCTTGGTCTGTGCCTCGACGCTGCTGCTGATTGGCCTTGTTCTGGCTATCGCATATCGACCACCTCCGTTTTTCGTTCCCGAGTTTCCGGCGCTTCCCCGCCTACTTCCAGCAAAGTCGCTGTTTTACCGTCCGATTACTGACCTACCCGTTGCTGCTCAGAGCGACCAGTGGATTGCCTCACAGCAGGGCCTCAAATTGAGTGCCGGGTTCCGCGGCACGGTGACTGATGGGGTTGCCTTTGGCTTGCCATTCAATCTGGTGGACGCTCAGACAGCAGTAAAATCAGTGGAACTCACTCAGTACCCTGCTGCCTCGTTTGCGGGGCCGTACCCGATTACAGACCCTGCCTATATCGAGGGCATGCCGACCTATCACTTTGATCAGCACTACTTAGCTGTCGACCTGCAAAAGCGCCAAGCTTGGGAACTGATCGCTATCCGGTCTTGGTTTGGACACTGGCAGGCTGGGGCTGGAGCAACCTGGAGCATGGACTCGTTGGACTATCCGACAGGTTCCACCATTGCGGCTCGGATGCCACTACTACCGGGCACGATCACTTTTGCAGAGGTTGAAGCAGGGCAGATTGAGCATGTGATTTTGGGCTCCACTGCCATCTCAGCTCCGGGCAAGTTTCTCTGGCCAGCCCGAGGCGGTGACGGAGTTTCTGCCGACCCGAACGCACCACCGATGGGAGCTTGGTTGCGCCTCAAGGCTGATGCTGACCTGAGCGGGCTTGGCCCGCAGGCAAAAATCGTTGCGCTAGCTTCGCAAAAATATGGCGTGATCCTGTCTGACACTGGCCCGGGGTTCAAGCTTCGCGGCACGGTGGATGGGCGGTGGAACGATACCGACTTAGCTAGCTTGGGACAGCTCACGGCAAATGATTTCGAGGTAATCGACCCGGCCTCGGTCATCGTCTCGAAGGATTCTCTGGCGATCAAGCAGCCGTGATTCTCAGTAACACCTCAGGATTACCATTCTTCGACCTGATCACGTAGCAGGAAATAGGTAAGACTGATTCGCATGCACACGCTTCGGAGGGTTTCTGTAGGGACGCTGGCACTAGCCGTGTCTGCGGTGGTGGTTCTGGCTCTGTTGCCCGGGTGCAGCGCGAACCCTCAAGAGGCAAGCGCTCAGATGACCTCTGGGCTTCGACCCGCTCCCCCAGCTTCGGATCCCAATAGCAGTCCGGGTGGGTTGGGAGATCTGGGGGATCTGGGTAATCAGTTGCAAGACTTCGCAAACGGCCTCGGCGATGTCGGAAACTGCGCGGCCCTTGGCATTGCTTACAGTCAGCTCATCGCTGTGGCCTACACCTCAGATAGCGCTGATGCAGAGATCGATCAGGTGCTTGGCGAGCTACAGGCCAAGGCTCCGGCGGACCTTCAAGATGAGCTTCAGGTGGTTACACAGACACTGAAAGATGCCGCTGGCGGGGATTTCTTAGAGGTAACGGGAATACTGAGTGATCCAAAATTCAAAACGGCAAACCAAGCAATTATTACCTGGATCAGCACTCAGTGCGGCGGCTAATCCAGTTCTCTGGTACCGAGGCAACAACGTTGTAAAACCGCCTTACAACGAAAGCCTGAGATAAGGAGAGAAACCTCCACCGAGCGCGCAGACATTGGCTCGCGTGCGGAGGCATCAAGTGGCCTTGGGCGGTTGGTTCCATTCAATCCACCCGCCACCTGTGCGTCCATCTGCATGGGTCACCTTTGCCATTGCCCGAGGGAAGCGCGCCTCTCTGCCATCGGGATGCACCAGGAGCACAGGTGAAAACGCGATCGGCTCAAACTGAACATCGAACTGTCCAAAGCGTGTTCGAGTGCCCGTTGGCATTCCCTCCCGACCTTCGTCAATATCGATCTGTACGCGATCACTCTCCATGAACTCCTGGGATCCAGCTGCAAGCTCGTAGCCCACACCCCACTCGTTGTTGGGGGAAAACCCCCCGGCGCTATGCCAACGCTCGCCGTCTTCTAGGCGGCCAGCAGTCCAGCTCCAAGGCATGGCCCACCAGTCACGAGCGGCGCCCCAAGAGTGATCACGCTGACCCCAACCATCAAACTCGATGCGCTCATCGCCAACAAGGATCTGCCCTTGCACGCGGCACGGAATCTCATACCTCGGAGTGACCGGCGGCCACTGATAGGCGCCCCGGTCCGTGATGAAGTCCAGTTCAAATCCGAAGGGCACAACCTCGCCTCGAGGATCGTGATACACCTCTGCGGGGTCATCAAGGGACAATCCAAAGGCTTCTAAGTTGATCGACATGTGCTCATTTGGCACCTCAATCACATGATCGGCCCAGAGCCCCTCATGGCGCAGTTCAAGCGAACTTGCAGACTTGGGCATGGCAACCTCATGCTCAATCACCGTCACGAGGGGACGGTCAGGGCCAACTAAGCAAGCCCAGTACCAGACTCGGTTCAAGTTGGGGTAAAAGCCGATTCGAGCGTACCCACCCAAGGTCAAATCATCATTGAACCAGTCCATGTAATAGGACTCATTCCACAATTCCGTCGAGTCAGGAAGATGGCGCTGTTCATCGCGAGGATCTGGAGTGCTCATCTGCAGAGTTTGTCAGGTGCCGCTGCCAAACGCTGTCCCGACCTACCCAGCAACTTGCATAGGGAGCAACCGTGTTGGGGTAACTAGGATGGCTACGTGGCGCAGTACTTGAGCGAAGAATGGTTCGACCTAGCAGCGACGGCCCTAGCGGCCGATTCGGCAGTAGCAACAGCTACTGCCGAATCTGAGCTGATCATCTTGTACGAGGTGACGGGTTCACCCACAGGCAAAACCACGTACAGCATCCAAATGGATCACGGCCGGACCTCGCTTCGGATTGGGCCTGCAAAGGACGCTCAGGTGAGCTTTGGAATGGACTACGACACGGCGGCTGTCATTGCTCAGGGTGAGCTTTCGGCCCAGGCAGCCTTTATGCAGGGTCGCCTGAAGTTGGGTGGCGATGTCTCTGTCTTGATCCGCCAACATGCATGCATTGACGGGTTGTCGGACGCGCTTGCTCCGCTTCGAGACGCCACCACTTACTAGTTCGCTCTCGGGCTCAAGAGGGCTGTTCAGCGGATCCTCACCGGCGAGGATTACCCAGGAACAGATCCCGAGATCACCGCTTGCAGACTCTGCAACGAGACGGCGTCGCTGAAGTAGGCGCTGTGATTTCTGAGAGGGTTACCGAGAGAAACCTCGCCATCAACAAGTTGCGTTGCACCGAAATTCGGATCAGCCACATCCCAACCGAGCATCGAATGCCCCAGAACCCCGGTTGCAATCGGGTCAACTCCCTCCTCCATGCTGAACACCGTGGAGTCTGATCCGGCACCACCATGCAGGTGCAGCTGGGAAACATTTGACTGCAGCGAGCCAGGGCTGCCCACAAGTACGAGCCGATCAGCGTCGAACCGCTGCCCCGAGCCGGCCGCAACCGCTACCAGATAGGCACCCAAGCTATGACCGATAACCGTGATGTCTTGCACTCCGAGTGTGCGCAGCGAGTCCACAAATCTGCTCAGAAGTACTGCCCCTGCGTGTGCGGATTGACGCGAGTTCAGGCCGCCATCTTGACCAGCCCGAACAAGGTTCGAAGGAGGGTCATAGCCAAGCCATTGCACAGCGGCTGTATCGGCGCGTCCGCGTTGCAGCAGTGCAGCGGGCAGTTGCGCGCTCTGGGCAAAATCTCCAAGATCTGTGGAGACACCCGGAACGAGCACCGCCACATGATCGGCGGTTTGAAGATCGCCAAACACCTCGACAGCGTGGCCACCACCGCGCGTATCAACAAAGATGAACTTGCGATTTTTGCTGACAAGAGGTTCCAACCAGCCCACCTTTTTGTCGATCTCTTCGAGTGGATCGAACGGCAAGAACCGGATCCCTGAGAGCAGTCCTCCAAGAAGCGGCATCTGCAACCAACGCTCACGCTCGGCCCTGAGGAGTTTCAAGTCGGCACTGAGTGACTCGCGGTTTGCCCGATACAGACTCTCAAGCTCAGTACGAACACGCAGTGGGCCAAGGGGGACCCGCGCGGGCTGACTCTGACTCACCCATCTTTGCTGCGCTGCTTGAGTTCGAACCCGATCCGCACAGCCACGCAACGATGCTGCGGCCCGGCGCAAATCGGGTGCGTGGCCGCGCTGCCAATCGAATCGAAACCTTGAAGCTGCGCTGCCCGTCCACGTACTTGCAGACACCTGCTGCGAAAGGTTCAGGCTGATCCGCTCAAAGGAGCAGGCTGCAGTGACCATCTGATCTGCGCAGCGCTCTAAGGCTTCGGGGTCAGCGCCTAAAAGTTGTTGGGGTCCGCTGCACGACACTCGGCCCACCATAGAAAACAAGCCACAAGAAAACAACGGGGAAGCATCCCCGTTGGTCCCGCTCAGTCATCGCCAGATGGACTTAGATCAGGCCAAGCTCTCGCACTGCGTCGCGTTCCTCGATGAGTTCGCCTACCGAGGCATCAATGCGACCGCGAGAGAACTCGTCAATCTCTAGACCTTGCACAATCTCGTACTTCCCGTCCTTGCAGACGCAGGGGAACGAACTCATCAGGCCTTCGGGCACCCCATAGGAGCCATCAGAAGGAACAGCCATCGAGACCCAGTCACCCTCTGGTGTTCCAAAGTGCCAGTCGTGAATGTGCTCGATAGCCGCATTCGCAGCCGATGCGGCCGAGGATGAGCCCCGTGCCTCGATCACTGCTGCGCCACGCTTAGCAACTGTGGGAATGAAATCATTCTCGATCCAAGCCTGATCATTGACCATCGATGCCGCGTTGCGTCCGGCAACCTCGGCGTGGAACAAGTCGGGGTACTGCGTGGTGGAGTGATTTCCCCAAATGGTCATCCGGCGGATATCGGTCACGGGTGCATGCACCTTTGCCGAGAGTTGTGCAATGGCCCGGTTATGGTCAAGCCGCGTCATTGCCGTAAACCGGCCCGGCTCAAGGCCTGCTGCATTACTCCGAGCAATCAACGAGTTGGTATTGGCCGGATTTCCGACAACGAGAACTTTGACCTCCTTCAAGGCCGACCGCCCAAGTGCTGCACCCTGAGGCTTGAAGATGCCACCATTTGCAGTGAGCAAGTCCGAGCGCTCCATTCCAGCCTTACGGGGCATCGCACCCACGAGGAGCGCAGCACCGACATCGCCGAATGCAACATCAGGATCATCGGTTTGAACAATCTCTTCAAGCAGAGGGAATGCACAATCCTCAAGCTCCATGGCAACACCCTTGAGCGCTCCGAGCGCTGGAGTGATTTCTAACATCTGCAAAATGACTGGCTGATCCTCGCCCAACATTGCGCCGCTGGCAATGCGAAAAAGCAGTGAATAACCGATCTGGCCGGCTGCGCCAGTAACGGCTACGCGGATTGGAGTCTTTGCCACAGTGATTCCTTGTAGGTAGGCGGTCGGCGAGATCATCGACCGATTCGAGGCACTGCGATCGCAATGACAGCACGCAGGCGAGCCTTAGGCTAGCGATCAGAACGCAAGGATGGAAACGCAGTCATCAAAACTCCCCGGATGTAGATGTTGCGAGCGCTCTACGCCGCCCGAGTATTACCAATCCACGACTCGTACAACCCGCCATAGACCCCACCTGCCTTCACGAGTTCGTGATGTGTGCCGATCTGAACGATGCGGCCGTCATCAACCACGATCACCAAATCCGCAGCCTCGGCGGTAGACAAGCGATGGGCAATGCTCACCGTGGTTCGTCCCTCAGACAGTTTTGCTAACGCATGAGCCACCGCACGTTCAGTCTCAGGGTCAACTGCCGAGGTTGCCTCATCAAGAATCAACAGGCCGGGGTCTGCAAGCTGTGCCCGAGCTAGTGCCACGAGCTGGCGTTCACCAACAGACAGCGCGTCTCCACGCTCACCCACCTCGGTCTCGAGACCCATAGGGAGGCTCTCCACCCACCAATCAAGATCTAACGAAGCAAACGCGTTACGCACATCATCCGCTGTGGCTCCGGGGCGACCAAACCGAACGTTTTCCAGAATCGTGGTTTCGAACAAGAAACCATCTTGGGCCACTAAGCGAACTGAGCGCGCTCGAGAGTCATGCGACACCTCACGCAGATCGATCCCATCAAGAAGAATCTTCCCCGCCGTTGGATCAGCAAGGCGCGCAAGGAGCTTGGCGAACGAAGTTTTACCCGAACCTGTCTCGCCCACAATTGCGGCGTTGACTCCGGCAGCGAGCTCGAGGTCGATTCCATGAAGCACAGTCTGGCCGGGCTCGTACTCGAACTGAACGCCCACAGCGCGAACAGCTAACGCTCCACTGGGCAACTCGATGCCAGGAATTGGCTCAACTACGTCGATGGGTTCTTCGAGAAGATTGAGCACCTTGCGCCATCCGGCAAGAGCCGTCTGAGTTTGATCAAGCACCTCGCCAATCTCTGCCACTGGCTGCACGACCATGTTGGCAAGAAACAACACCGCAATCAGCGTTCCGGCCTGCAATCCCCAACTCGGTCCCCACCAGACCCCAACCCCCACAATCGCAGCGAGTGTCAGACCGCTAAACACGTCAGAGATCGGGAACATGATCGCAAAGAAGAACCGCGCCTTGAGCTGCGCTCGGTACTGACGGTCAATCGCAGCGTGGAGTCGCCCGCGTGCGGCAGGACTATCTGCATACGCTCGAATCACACGAATGCCCATCACCGTTTCTGAAATCTCGGTAAGGGTGTCCGAGACACGGGACCGGAGCGCGTCATAAGAAACGAGCTGCCTGCGCTGCACCGTTTTCAATATCGGGATGATGGGAATCAGCACCAGCACCGTCAGGATTGCTAGCTGCCAGCTATACAGAGCGATAACTCCCACTGCCACCACAATGATGGTCACGTTCACAATCCACGACACCGCACCCCAGGATGCAAACTGCGCAAGGGTCTCTATGTCCGAGGTCACTCTGGCCACCATCACACCACGTCGAGACTCGTTGTGGTTGGCAACGCTCAACTTGTGCACATGAGAAAACGCCCGGGTACGTAATCCAAAAATCACATTCTCGGCCGTGACCATCAGCCGCATGTAGGTAAACCTGTTGAGCACAGCAAACCCCACCATGGCAAGGCCCGCAACGGCGCAAGTCGTGAGCACGAAGCCCCAGTTCGGGTCTCCGTTATCTATTCCCTTATCGAGGATCTGCTGAATGGCAATCGGGATGATCATCCGACCCACAGCCATGACCAATGCCATCGCAATCGACACACCCAAGCCCACTTTCAGCTCGGGTGTTGCAGCTACTCCCGCTTTGAGCACGTCAAGGGCTTTGATCTCGGATGGGTCGAGCTCATCTCCAGGGAGGCTCGTCACGACGTTCACTGGGCCACCTCAGCATCAGGGTCCTCTGCAAAGTGCGAGTCGTGGTCAAGGAACTCTTCTGACTCATACGCGGTTACGAGCGCCGCGTACTCCGGATCAGCAAGGAGTTCTTGATGGGTGCCTTCTCCGCGAATCCTCCCCTGCTCAAGATGCACAATCTTGTCGGCCAACATGATTGTCGAGAGGCGATGCGCAACGATCAGCATCGTGGTGTCACTGTTGCGCAATCCACCAAGTATTTGGGCCTCAATCACTGGGTCAACTGCCGAGGTTGCATCATCGAGCAACAGCACTCGCGGAGCCCCCGCTAATGCGCGGGCAAGGGCCACGCGCTGGCGTTGGCCGCCCGACAGCGTCACGCCGCGCTCCCCCAGAATTGTCTGCTGGGCATTGGGAAGTTTGGCCACAAACCGCCCGGCTCGCGAACGATCAAGTGCATCGTCAAGTTGTTCCTGACTGAGGCCACGTCCCATAGAAACATTCTCGGCAATGGTGGAAGCAAACAAGAAACTCTCTTGAAATGCAACGGAGACTGCAGTGCGAAGCTCATCAGGATTCAGTTGAGTGATCGGTACTCCTCCAAGCAGAATCTGCCCCGAGCTGGGCTCATCTAGACGCATCATGAGATTGGTAAGCGTGGACCTGCCCGAACCCGTTGAGCCCACGAGCGCTACCGTCTCACCGGCCGCGGCGGTGAAGGAAATCCCGTCTAGCACTGAAGTCTCGCCGTACTCAAAGTTGACCGAGCTCACCTCGACCGAGAGCGGCCCTTCGGGCAGCACCGATGCGCTGTGCAGCGAATCGGGAGTGGCCGAAATGTTGGAGGCCTCACTCTGATTTTCTGCCTGCGCTGCTGGGTCGACTGGCTCTGCAAGTAGCTGATCCACCCGCTGAATCGAAACCACCGAGCGGGGCATGGACTCGAACATGAACCCAACGATTCGCATGGGAAATGCTAACCAGCCAAACAGCGCAACCGCCTGAACGAGCTGGCCTACGGTGGCCTCGCCATGATCTACCTGCCAAGACCCCACGAGCAGCAGTGCGATGATGCCAAGATTTGGCAACAAGTCGATGAGCGGCTGGAACACCGAGGTCATATTTGCCACAACGAGTCGCTCCGTGCGGAGTTTGTTCGAGGCCGCCTGAAAGCGCAGATCCTCATCGCCTTCGCGTCCCAAGGTTTTGACGACCAAGGCCCCATCGAAGCTTTCATGCGCAATGGAGGAAACTTCGCCGAGTGTGCCCTGCACTTGCGCGGCCGGCTCATTCACCTTGTTCGTGTAATAGCGACTCAAAAACGCCAACGCCGGAAACAGCACGAGGGCCACCAGAGCAAATGAAGGGTCAGCAGTAAACAAACTCACCAGCGAGAACGCTGCTAGGGCAATCACGCCCACAGAAAACGGCAGCGGCATGAGCAACTGAGTGCCAGTGGTGATGTCGACATCGGCGTTGGCAAGCAGTTCACCCGTTGGGTGACGCCGATAGGCAGACATTGGCATCACGAGGAGGCGGTCCGTCACCTCGGCTCGCAAAGTGGCCTGCGCGCGGGTTTCGGTCAGAGACCCAAACCAACGGCGGACTCCCACCGAGGCGCCGCGAAGAACCGCTACCAAAAATAGCGCCGCGACTGCCATCCACACCGTCGAGGCAGAGACTCCCTCCTTGAAGGCAGGAGTGATGACTTCATCAGTTATTCGGCCCAGAATATAGGTACTGCCAACGACAAGCAGCGCCCAAGACACCCCGCCAACAAGTGACATAAAAAACGAGGACGGGTGCATGCGCACAAATCTGGCAATGAGTGCCAAACCTTGACGAGTGGGCGATGCCGCCGACCCGTCAGGCCTTGATGGACTGACTAGGGGGATCTCATCTTCAGGCGGTGCTTCAGACGAGTGTGAGATTGCTGTCACCCGGGGAGCTGCAACGACTTCGTCTCGAGGAACTCCTCAAGGCCCCAGCGGCCGCGCTCACGGGTATTGCCCGACTGCTTGTAGCCACCAAATGGTGCAACGGCGTTAAAGCCACCGCTGTTGATGTCTACCGAGCCAGTACGCATGCGTCGCGCAAAGGCAAGCGCACGCTCGTCGCTGCCTGACTGCACTGCACCGTGCAGGCCATAGATGGTGCCGTTTGCAATCTCAAGGGCGTTCTCTTCATCGGTGTAGGTGATGATCGAAAGCACAGGGCCGAAGATTTCTTCTTGGGCAATTGCCATATCTGGGGTGACGTCAACAAACACAGTTGGGTTGACGTAGAAGCCCTTCTCGAAGCCCTCCGGCTGCCCTGGGCCGCCGAGGGCCAGCGTGGCTCCCTCATCGATACCCTTTTGGATGTAAGCGTTCACTCGGTCTTGATGCGCCTTTGATGACATTGGCCCAAGAGCATGGAAAATATCTGGCTCATCGGCTTTGGGGTCGACCAATTTCATGAGCGCCGCCTCGCCAAGGATTGCGTCAAGGAACTCGTCCTTGCGTGACTCCGGGATGAGGATTCGACTGAGTGCAGAACAGGTCTGGCCGCTATTGAGGAAGGCTGCGAACAGCGCACCCATTGCAACGGCTGCTGGATCTGCATCGTCAAGGACGACGTTGGCTGACTTGCCACCAAGCTCAAGGCCAACTCGCTTCACTGTCGCGGCGCCAGCCTTCATCACCTCGGCACCCGAGCGACCTGATCCAGTAAACGAGACCATGTCAACCTCTGGGTGACCAGAGATCGCTGCACCAACCACGGGCCCATTACCTGGCACCAGGTTGAACACACCCGCCGGAAGGCCGGCCTCGTGGATAACTTCAGCCAGAATGTAGGCATTAAGCGGAGTGATTTCTGATGGCTTCAGCACAATGGTGCATCCCGAAGCGAGTGCTGGAGCGACCTTGCAGATGATCAGGTAGAGCGGGTAGTTCCACGGGGTGATCGCACCGACCACGCCGATTGGCTCAGAGATGACCAGCGAGTTACCGACTGTTTCTTCCCACTCATAGGTCTCGATCAGTGCGGCAAAGTTCTCCCACTCGCCAAGCGCCAACCCAGCCTGCACCATCTGTGCAAATGACTTGGGCGAGCCAACCTCGGCAGAGATGGTGTCTGCAATCTCTTCGAATCGAATGGCCAGGCCGGTGCCAATATCTCGTAGATACTTGGCGCGAATATCAATCGGGGTGGCAGCCCAAGAATCAAACGCTGCTCTCGCTGCGGCTACTGCTTTATCAACATCTGCAGCAGTTCCCAGCGGCGCCCGACCGATAATCTCTTCGGTGGCTGAGTCAATGACGTCTTCGTAGACGCTTCCTGTAGAAGGAACCCATTCACCGTTGATATAGATCTTGTCATGAACCTTCATGTGTCCCCCTGAGGTACGAGTGCGATTGTGGCGGGAAGTGCAAACTTGACCGGCTAGTCAAGTCGTGATGATACCGCGCTCTAGGGATTCCCGCTTCGCGGCTTGCGGCGACATCGGTCCAAGTTCGGTCAGCTCGCAGCGAGGCGGTGAAGTTCCCGATATTCCCAACGGCCCGCCGGTACTGGGGGACTAGCCTTATCTGGTGGACGAAGACGAGGTTTGGAATAGTCCCCCGGGCGGTGAGGACCCCTTCGAAAGCTGGGTTCTGGATGATTCCTTTGTTCAATCCGCCGAAGTCGTGGAGCAAACCGCTGCCGACCGAGAACGCTTCGCACGTCAGGCCAACTTGCAGCGCATGCTGGCCGATCAATCCGCCGCTCAAGAGAATCAGTTCAACGCCAATCGGCGCTTTGCCCCAAGCGAAGATGACCTGAGTTGGGCAACCGGGGACGATGAGTTTGCTGCGCCTCGCAGAAAGCGCACCTGGCTCAAACTCAGCGCAGCACTGGTGATCGTTTCTGTGTTGGCGGTGTATGTGCTGGCGCAGTTCATCCCGCTGTCGGTGTCGCTCCTTGGTCTGAACGGTGCGCCGGACCAACCAGCCAATGCCACCGTTCCAGGAGACATGACGTTTTCTGATTCTCGAGTCAGTTCCGCACCGCAAACTGCACTGAGTTCAGATGGTGCCCTGTTGCGGCCAGAGGGTTGGCCCTCTGCGTCAACGGAGCAAAAGAGTTCTCCGCTCGGGACTCCTGCAGCAGTTCCCGGCGGTGGCGGAACGCACGCGTTTATTCAGACGCAGCCCGATGGGGTGACTCCCGTTGCCTACGATCCGTGCAGGCCAATCCACTACGTAACTCGCCCAGATGGCGCACCAAATGGCGCCGATCAGCTGATTGCAGAAGCCGTAGCAAAGGTTTCGTTAGCCACCGGCCTGGTCTTTATCAACGACGGCGCAACGGATGAGGCGCCTAGCTCAGACCGCGACTCCTTTCTGCCCGAGCGTTATGGGGATCGCTGGGCACCCGTCCTGATTGCTTGGTCCAACCCCAGCGAATCTCCCGACTTGGGCGGAGGTGGTTCTGGGGACTCTGCGGGCAGCACGCTCGAAGTTCTTGGCTACGCGGGTAGCAGCAGTGCCGGCTATGCAGAGAGTTCAGACCCTGCAGCACCGGAAAGTTCTGGCCAGCAAATATTCGTGAGCGGTGGAGTCACCCTCGATGGGCCTGACTTTGCCGAGCTGCTCACTCAGCGTGGCGGCTATGCCGAGGCTCGGGCCACGGTGATGCACGAACTCGGTCACCTTGTCGGCCTTGACCATGTCTCTGATGACTCGCAATTGATGTCACCCACGTTGAGCGATGATCTGACTGACTATGCAAGCGGTGACCTTGAGGGCCTTGCAGCGCTCGGTCAAGGGCAGTGTCTGGCCGATATCTAGTCGGACCGACTGCTTTCGGAGCACTTGTCTGCAACATGTATGCTTTGGGCCAGTCAGTACTTGGCTGCAGTGCACGGCGCTCAGTCATCGAACAGAACAGGTGCCCGCATGGCCAAGATCAAGGTGCAGAACCCAGTCGTAGAACTCGACGGAGACGAGATGACGCGAATCATCTGGGACTTCATCAAGCAGCAACTCATCCTTCCGTACCTTGATATTGAGTTGAAATATTTCGATCTTTCGATTGAGTCTCGCGACGCAACCGAGGACCAGATCACCATTGATGCCGCCAACGCCATCAAAGAACACGGCGTGGGCGTGAAGTGCGCAACCATCACCCCCGACGAGGCTCGGGTCGAAGAGTTCGGCCTGAAGAAGATGTGGCGCTCCCCCAACGGCACTATCCGCAACATTTTGGGCGGCGTGGTTTTTCGTGAGCCCATCATTTGCTCGAACATTCCCCGTTTGGTTCCAGGTTGGACCAAGCCAATCGTGATTGGCCGCCACGCACACGGCGATCAGTACCGTGCGACTGACTTCAAAGCCCCCAAGGCTGGAACCGTCACCATTACGTACACCCCCAAAGACGGCACCGAACCTATCGAATACGAGATCGTCGAGATCCCCGAGGGCGGCGGCGTGGTCATGGGTATGTACAACTTCGACGAGTCGATTCGTGACTTCGCTCGAGCCTCATTCCGCTACGGACTGCAGCGCAACTACCCCGTGTACTTGTCAACCAAGAACACCATCCTCAAGGCCTACGACGGTCAGTTCAAAGACCTGTTCCAAGAGGTTTTTGACGCTGAGTTCGCGGCCGATTTTTCTGCCGCTGGGCTCACCTATGAGCACCGCTTGATCGACGACATGGTGGCCGCAGCGCTCAAGTGGGAAGGCGGCTACGTCTGGGCGTGTAAGAACTACGACGGCGACGTTCAGTCAGACATCGTGGCTCAGGGCTTTGGGTCGCTCGGCATGATGAGTTCGGTGCTGATGACTCCAGACGGGCAAACCGTCGAGGCCGAAGCAGCTCACGGCACCGTGACTCGCCACTACCGCGAGCACCAAAAAGGCAACCCCACCTCTACCAACCCGATCGCGTCCATCTTTGCGTGGACTCGTGGCTTGGCGCACCGTGGCAAGCTTGACAACACACCCGAGGTCACCGCCTTTGCGAACACCCTCGAAGATGTGTGCATCCAGACAGTAGAAGCCGGGCAGATGACCAAGGACCTAGCGCTGCTCGTAGGCCCAGATCAAGCTTGGCTGACCACCCAGGAGTTCCTCGCCGTGCTTGATCAGAATCTACAAACAGCAATGGCAGCTCAGGCCGCCCAGGCCGCCCAGCCCTAACCCGCTTTTTCACCGCTTTTTTAAACGCTTTGTCTTGCGCCTGACCCCCTATAGGGGGTCAGGCGCATAACGAAACTGGTTGGTTCGGCATCGATCGACTGCTCTTTCCACCATGCGAACCGCATCTGCTGGTCGAGTCCACACCATGGAATCTGTGATCTCTAGGACGTAGAAGCCAGCGGTTCGCAGTTCTAACATTCGAGCCGCATCAGCGCGCTGGTCGACGAGCGCATCGTGGTACCGCGAGCTCTGTACCTCAATGATCAATGGCAGGTTTGGGTGACAAAAGTCCACCCGGCCAGTCCAACGCTCTGCGGTTCCCACGTTGACCTGAGGCACGAGGAAGATGCCAGCCTCTTCCAAAATCTGCCTGAGGCGAGATTCCAGATTGCTATCCGAGGGCCTGTAGTTCAGGCCACGAGCGGCCAAGTATCGCCTGAGACCCGCAGTGCCGTTGCGTCCACTTCGGCCAAGGTCATCTAGAAACTCGGTGATTGACGCGCCGGTGAGCAGGTGCTGCGACCAGAGATTGTCGACCAAGCGCTCGGCTCGATCCTCTTTCGAGACCGAGAAAATCTGCAATGCCAGGAACTCGGGTCGAACAATAGGTATGCCCTCGAGCGAGGTGCACCAATAGGACGGGAGTGACCGCACGGGATGAATCTGTGCAAGATCAGAGCCTCGGCGAGGTGAGCCAGTCCGACAAGTCGTAAATGGCTCGAGTGGGCAGCCCGCGAGTCCCCACATTGCGGCTGCCGACCAGTGTGACAAGACGGCTTTGGGACCACAGTCGGCCACTGCTGCAGCAGTTCGTTGCAGAGATGTTCGGGGGCTGCCGACAACACGAAAGATCACATTTGTCAGGCGTTCCCAGCGACCGGAGTGAAGCAAATGGTCGATCTGGTTCTGGCTCAGACCAAGCACTTTGAGTTGACTGCGGGTGAGGAGTCCATGCGATTGCTCTGCAAAGGTTAACGCTAACTGTTCTAAAGAAGCTGGTTGCACCCCAGAACTCTGGTGAGTTGGGTTCGTTCGGGCAACGGGTCGTGCACCCCCATCCGCTTTGTTATGCGCCTGACCCCCCATAGGGGGTCAGGCGCAAGACGAAACAGAGTTTTGTGGTTGGGGTTAGCGGTTTGCTACGAGTTCGATGGTGGCATCTAGGCAGCGCGGATCCACCGTTCCAGGTACCAGAATGAACTCGTCCACGCCCGCTGACTCGGCATCATCGAGCGCCAGCAACAGCCGGTCTGGGTTCCAAACGGGCGCGTCATCTGACATTGCCTGAGCAAACTCTCGACCAAATATCTCTAAATAGTCATAGGTGAACCTGCCCAAAGTGGCTTGTGAATCCTCGACTCCAAGGGAGTAGAAGCAACCGCTCACGATGTGCGGCGCATCACTTCTGCCCTCGGTCAACCAAGCCTGCTTCGCTGCCGCTGCGGCCACGGCCATGCCTTCAGCGTTTGCATCGATAGAGAAGCCAGAAATCCCATCGGCCCACTTGGCTGCACGTGCCAAAGCCTTGGGCCCCATGGCTCCAGCCAACAGAGGTGGTCCTCCAGCTTGAACCACCGGCGGACCAAGCGGATCAGCACCCTCGAACGCTGGCTCTCCAGCCCAAAGCGACCGGAGTTGAGCCACCCCGTCGTCCAAGCGTTGATGTCGGCGCTCCATGCTTGCACCAGCGGCCAAGTAATCATGCTCACGACCACCAATCCCCACGCCAACGGTGAGACGACCATCGCAGAGCACATCAAGGGTCGCAATCTGCTTGGCGATCACCGGAATCGGGTGCGTGGGCAGCACAATCAAGTTGACAAAGACGCGCACGTTTTCGGTGAGTGCCGCTGCGGCTGCGTTAGTCACCAACATCTCTTGGTTGTGAAAAGTGATGCGCTCCCCACAAGAGATCGAAGAGAACGGACCGGAGTCAATCCCCCGGCACCAGTCAAGGGTGGTGGCACGGGTATAACCGCGAGCCATGGTTGGGAGCGCAACGCCAATCTGCATGCTGCGAGATTAGGCCGCTCACACCGCGTCGCCCACCTCGCGCCGAACCAACCCAGTGCGCTTCAACCCCAAACACCCAGTTTCGTTATGCGCCTGACCCCCTACAGGGGGTCAGGCGCAAGACAAAGCGGGGAAAAAGGGGGGCTAGGGGGCTAGGGGGAGCAGTTTCCGTTTCGGCCGCAGACTGTCCACTCGAGTACCACAGGAATCGCCGTTGGTGCATCCCGATTCAGCGCGACCACCGCCGAGAGTTTGGCCTCGCCACCTACCGAGGCCGTCACGCGCACTTTACGAATATTGGTCTCGGGTTTGGTGCAACAGACCACATCTGTTGTCGCCCCAGGCAACATTGAACTTCCCAAGCTGTTGAGTTGCAACTCTCCGCCGAACAGCGAAGCTCCAGAGCCCTGCCCGTTCCAATGGATGTCAAGTCCCATGTTCTTGAGATAGGCCGAGCCAAAGAAGTTGGCCGAGGCCGGTCCGCCGCCAGCGCCCAGGGAAGCCACCCCAGCAGAGTCCACCGTCAGGCGGGACTGGATCACCGGACCCGCATAGGAATCCGAGGTTGCGACGAGCCCTACGTACTGAACCCCCACCGGCTGAAAATAGGTGCACTGGTAATTCGGTGGGCCCGAACGGATTGCACAATCAAGGCGATAGGCAACGGTCAGGGAGGCCCCAAAAAGCACCGAGGCAATCTGTTTTGCAGAGGTGAGTTGGACACCACCGCAGGTGCTTTCGCCCTGGCCAATAAGCGGGAAGTAGTTGTCGCCCGCTTGGTTTGCAACACCGGTAAAACTTCTGGTGCACACGGTCCGATCAGCTGGGTTGACTGCATCATTCAGGGTGAGCGTCAGCTGGGTTTGCCCCGGCAGCGTAGAGAGGTTAATTCCTTGAGCTTGTGTACCGAGTTGCTTGATAACAACCCCAAGCGACTGTAAGTGCGATGTGGCCGCGGTCAAGTCACTTGATCCCACTATTCCGCCAACAAAATTCCCGAAATCGGCCATTTGGAATGTGCGCGTATACGACTGTTCTGGCCGGGCGGCACACACAGGGTTTGGCATGCAGAGGGTAGACATCCTCGCCGTTTCTGTGTCGTTTACCCGAGCATTATCAACCGTTACCCAATCTGTTGGGGGTGTGGCGGCAACAGAAGCGGCGCTCCCAACCCATGGGTTTGCAACCACTTGCACATTCCAGATCGTGAGCGACTGAGCTTGTGCCGCGCTCAGGGCAGCTTGATTGCAGATGGTGAGCGGGCAGATTCGGGCGTACTTGTAGGAGTAGCTCACCTCAACTTGCGCACCATCTAACTGCTCACCTTTGGTGATGAGCGCTCTGCAAGTCCCGCCAAGCAACTCGTAGGTTGCGATTCGGCTCTTATCGGGAGCACCCGCCGCTGCAGGAACGGAACATGACCCACCCGAACCGGCCAGAGTCACGGTGAGCTCAGCAGTTCGAGCTTGCACTCCGCTGACGTTATTATTGGTCTCGTTGCCGGTCACGTTGAGCGCAACCGAACCAATCGCACCACTCATGGTGCTCGACAAGGTGACGGTAAATTTATTTGTTGAGGTGCAGGTCTGGCCCGCAGGGTAACCCGCCGCAAACGTGCACCGAAACGAAGCCGATGCTGAAGGCGTAGCCGCTGGCCCTGCCAACAGATTCTGTGGGTTCGAGAAATTTCCAGAGGGTGAGACTGCGGTCTTGGCCGTTACCGTCGTCGGCACCGTTGTTTGCTGCAACAGGGCGGGGTACGGAGTGCCGCCAGCGGAACCGCTAGAGCTATACGGGCACACGGCGAGTCTGCCCGCTAGGTGGCGAAACTCAGTACGAGCCGACAAAATAATGCTAGCCCCAGGAATCAGGGGGTCACAGGCCTTGGGGAAATTGGTAGCCGAGGGTCCTGCGCCAGCCGGGTCCCAGCCGTTTGCCTTGCCGAATACAAATGTTGAGCTGGGGTTATCGAAGATCAGTGCATGTTGATTGGCTGCCGGCACCCCAGAAACAACCGTATTGGCGTCAAACCAGTAGCGCCCATACGGGAAGTAGAACGTCTTATTGGTGCAACCTCCCGCTCCCCGACCGAACCACTTGTTTAGTGTTGCCACTGCATTTTGGTCATACTTTCCTGGCGAGAACGTCACGACTGAAGCTGCCGGGCACCCTGCTGCTAGCGAGGGCGAAGTTGGAACTGACTCGTCGATTGCATAGTCCTGAGTTACCGAAACAGGAACGAGAAGGGGGTCGCCACAACTTGCACCGGCGCTCGCTCGAACGGTGGTCTGAGCAAGGGCTGCAACTCCATCAAGGGCACCACAATTCCCGCTCGCGCCAACCTCGGCCCCAATACCAGAAGCGGCTTGGTCGTACTTGCCTCGAACTTCAAGCGCTGGTGTGCCCGCAGAGTCGGTTCGAAGCGGCGCTGACCCGGCTTTCAAACTCAACCTCCCGTTGAATTTCAGGGCCTCACCACCGAGGTGTACCAGCGTTGGGCTCGCCACATTGACAGAGGATTGCAACGAGGAAGGCCAGGGCCACAGCTTCCAATCGTATGACCCTTCGTAGCGAGTGCCAGAGAGCTTGACGTCTCCGGCAGAGGTACCAAGTTCGTCGGCTGCAGTGCTACAGGTGACCGTGGCTGAGTCGCTGCGACCGGACGACTCAAAGGGCAGCGAAAACCCCCCGAGGGCAGCCGTAGGAATTCCAGGAGCGCACGCATCTGAAGCGTTGGTTTGATTCAAACGAAGCTGATTAATTGCTGCACTCACCGCTCCGTCGGCCGCTCGCGCCTCTCGAGCAGCCTGCTCTTGATTCGCAGTGATCCGAATGGTGTTGAGCATCATCGCGAGCAACGCCGCAATGACGATTGAGGTGATTGCAATCGCGGCTAAAACCGCCAGCAAGACAAACCCGTGCTGGCTGTAGCTCCGGTGTCGAGGCTCACCAAGCAAACGGGGCATCACGCACTCACCAACGGAATTGAAATCCATCCGGACCAGCTCACGGTTCCGTTTGCGTCCGTCCCCACCCGAGCCCGAGAGGTTGCAAACGCTGAACAGGGGTTCGCTGGAATGCCTTTAGACGGAGTCGAACTGACTGCAACTTGCTGATTGACAAGTTGTTGAAAACAGTCGGTATCCGTACGCCACTCAAAATCAGCCAAGTATCGGCGCGCTCCTGGAATCGGTGCCCAGACCAGTCGGGTTCCATCTGCCACCGATGGCACCGGTGCGGGCGCCGCTCCACCCACGTTGATCACCCGCGCCGAGGAACCGGTTCGACCGTCTGAAGTGGTGGCGGTCACCCGCACGTTGTACTGCCCATCGTTCGGGTAGCCGTGAGTGGATTTCACGCCGGACCCCTGCCCGCCGTCTCCAAACTCCCAGAGGTAACCAGCACCGCTCCCACCAGTACCTGTGGTAGCTGAGGCGTCAAAGCTCTGGTCGCTAGCGACTGAACCAGCGGAGTTGGTAAATGACACCACTACCGCTGATGGGTCAGAGGGGTTCACCGTGGTAGTCGTGGAACCACCAGGGCCGACGGTGGTAGTCGGTGCGAGCGGATTCGTGATTTCAAACTCGGTATATGCAGTGCCTTGAGCACCCTGAGCGTCGGTCACAATCAGCGTCACGCTGGCCAGACCAAAGGTGCCAGCAGGAGGCTGAAGACTCGCTACAGCCCCCGTTGTGGTGACCTGTGTTCCCATCACGATCCCATCCATCGACGGGTACTCAACGATCCAGTCATATGAAGCAATGCTGCCGTCGGGGTCAACCGAGGCTGAGCCGTTGAGGCTAAACACCGTGCCGTTCGCCGCAACCGTTGGGGTCACCGCCGCCACTGCCGCTGGGGCTTGATTCGTCGTCGAGATCTGCTGATACGAGCGATTGATATTTCCAAGGTCATCAGACACGGTCAACAGCACCGTATAAAAACCGGGCTGCACAAAAGTTGCCGAGGTTTGCGCTGCGCTGGTACTCGTTGCGGTGACTGGACCGGGGCCGTTGAACTCCCACTGGTACGTTGCGCTGCGACCAACACCAACACTCGATCGGGCTGCAGAGAGACCTACCACCAGTGGCACACCGCTCTGCGAGGTAATTTGAATAACGGCCGTGGGCATCGCAACGCCCGAGAGATCAGTCGGGAGCGCACCCTCGTCGAGGCGGCGAGTGGCCCGCACCCTCACGACGCGGTTCGTGCTCCTCGGCGTCACCGAAATCTCAATCTGCCTGCAGGGCTCATCACCTAACTCCGTGGTGCACGTGGTAACCGTTGACCCTGGTTTGATATCTGGGTACACCTCGATTGCATCAATCAACTGATTCGTTGCCGCATTACAGGTTCGACGCCACAAGCTCTGCTGCTGCGGATTATCCGAACCTGCAGCAGCGCTATAGAGCACTTTGTACACATTGGTTCCGCCCTCGATCATCGCAAGTTGAAGGTCACCTCCGCTGCCAGGATTTTCGGCGTCTGGAATGGCGCTCGGAGCACAATCACTCGCCCAGGTGGGTGGAGTTCCACTGCCAAAGATTGTGGCCTTGCCCGCAACTACTACGTCTCTAGGAAAGTAAGCACCCAGCAGGCCGGCCGAACTCGTGCGCACCAAGCCGTCTTGAATGACTGGCTGCTGTTGAATTGCCAAACCCGTCCACGCCATGAGCGGCACAAAAATCACCGCTGAGATACCAATCACGAGCAGCAATTCAATCAACGTGTAACCCGCTTGCCCGCCACCTCTGAATCTGACACCACTCCTCATGACCGCACCTGCCTGCCAGTAACAACCTGGGCAGTACCGGTTCTGTCTTGAAAATCAACTTGAACCGTGAGTCGTTGGGCCCCTTGGTCTCCACCTGCTGGGCAAGACGCAACAAAGGCGGCTTGCGCCTTATCCCAGTAAGCAACACCGGTAATGGAGCGCGTCATACCCGATTGCGGTGGAGTCCATTTTGATGGCCACTGCTCGTACGCGGCCTGATAGGTGGCGGCTGTGGCCACGGCTTGGTTCGAAGTGCAAGGCTGGTAGGTTCCCGCCTTGAGGCTCTCGGTGAAACTGCCGAGCGCCAGTTGGACTTGCTGGCGTTGCGAGGTGGAAGTTGAGGTGCTGATGAGCGTCAACATGCCTGCAGCAAGACCCAGTATCACGATTCCCACGAGCAGAACGCTAATGAGCACCTCAACCAAACTTGCTCCGCGCTGCGAGCGCATCACAGGAGAGGCCAGTCGGCAAGGTGGAGTTGGCTTCTGACTACTCACCTCTCCACCCCCTCTATGTAACTGTTGGCCTCAAAATTCGGCTCTCGCTCTTTGTTGAGCGCTCTTCACTTCCCACACGGTCACCGTCAGACCCGCAGGGTAGATAAACCCTAGAGAACACACACTCAAACAAGCCAAAATAGTCTTACTTTTCACGTCTCGGTGGTCAACGAGCGCAGCAGTGCTTCCTGAGAGACATCTAGGTACCCACGAGTGTATCGGAGGGAAATCAGGTGCTCATGGAGCGACCGGTGAAGAACTGCCACGGCACCCCCCAACCCCGCTCTGTGGGGGCTAATGAGCGGCGAACACCTCATCGATGAAGGCTGAGTCACGCTGGGAGTCTGTATCGACCTCTCCCGCAGGGGCCGCACTCGGGCTCGGCTGCTGATAGCGGGTTCGGTCCAGAATGACCCCCACCTGTTCGACCCGGTTATCTTCCAAGACTCCCGCAAGCGCGCCGGCGTAGAAGGTCAGAGTCTCGCCGGGGCCTCGGGGCCGGCCAGCAGCATCACCGATGCGTTCGAGTCGAGCCTCGGCGGCAACATCCCAGCGTGTGCGCACCAATTTGCGCTGCAGTGAAGTACGCCGAACTCGCCCTGACTGTCGGCGTACCCAACGCCACACGGGGCCGGCTGCCAGCACCACCGCGGCAAAGGCGAGCAACAATGCGCCAAGAACCTCTCGCCAATCACGCGCATCGGCACCGGGCGTTGCCTCTTGTGAACCGGCGAGTGGCACCGCAGCAGTCGGGTCAAAGGCCACCCATCCCGTTGACGCAAACCACACTTCGGCCCATGCATGGGCGTCTCGCTCGCGCACCACAAAGCGACCCGTAGTTGCATCCCATTCGCCGGGGGCAAATCCTGTGGCCAAGCGCGCGGGCACCCCAGATGCCCGAGCCAGAACCACTAATGAACTCGCAATTTGTTCACACCAGCCTTCTTGGGAGACAAACAGAAAATGGTCGACTACATCAGAACCCTTGGGGGCGAGCGGTGCATCAAGTGAGTACGACGTGTTGGCATCCATCCAGCCTTCGAGTGCCTTCACGCGAGCGAAGTCACTCCTCGAAGATGCGGTAACTTGCGCGGCGAGTTCCCTTACCCGGGCAGTTGTGGTGGGTGGCCGAGCAAACTGCGCAATCACCGCTGCTGCCGTGCGGTCCCCCGCCGCAGCGGCCTCAGCCGCTGATGGAGTAGCTCGGAGCGCTTTGGGGTCGGTTGCAATCTGCCGACTCGTTACCGAGTAGGTGGCGCCGCGTCCAAGTGGTGCACCCGGTGACCACAACGTGCCGTCAGCATGCTGTGCTATCTCATCAGCAGTCTCCACTCGAACGGCGCTCGCTGCTGATGGCAGCGCTGTTGCAAACCCAACCTCAAGGCGGAACTGCTGCAGGGTTGGCTGGCCTTGTTTGGCCGCAACATCTTCTGGGGAAGCAACCACCTTGCCATCCTCGATGAGGCGCCCTGAGCGCGGGGCCGTTCGAGTCCAGGTGGATCCGTCCCATTGATCAAAGGTTTCGGCGCGCCAGAACGCCGTGATAGGAGAGCGGACCGACATCACGATCTGCTCGGTCAGTCGTGGCCGGGTGGTCATATCGAGCGAGTCTCGGGCCACCAGCGCATTATCGGTGCGATTGTCTCCCTGATTGATGAGTTCACCCGCGGATGGGCCGACTGGAAAGACGTCAGAGACTCGCGGCCCGAGAAGCAGCGCGCTGGCAACGACAAGCGCGGCTGCAGCAGCCATGAGCGCCACGGGCACTGCGTTTGCCGAGCGAACCCGTCCGGAGGTTGCAGGAGTGCCGAGTGCAGAACTTGAGTCATGCCCGGGAACTTGCCCGGGGAGTTGATCTGCCCGCAGCACGGTTCCCGAGTCCACTCCGGGGATGGTTCGACTTGATGGGGCGAGCACCAGACATCCAGCGACCGCAACGAGCCACAGCAATGCGTGCCACGAACCTTGCAGCCCGTCGAGTGGCCCGAGTTCTCCGAATCTGGCCAGCAACACGCCACTCACGAGTGCCAGGCCGCGCACAATCCACCGCAACGGAACCGAACGCAAACCGAACATGGCCAGCACTGCGCACAGCAGTGCGGCCTGCACTGCAACATTGCTACCGCCGCTGCTACTCCTTGAAGTGGGTAGCGAAGCCAAGGCCGACCAGAGCATCAAGCCAACCGCTGCGGTCAGCAGCCAGATGCGTTGGCTCGATACGCTGTGACGATCAGGAGAAACCTTGCCGAGCAGCAACTCCTTGGTTGATCCACTCGGTTGAACAGCCGCGTCTGAACTCGAGTCGACCTTTGCCGATGACTCACCAGCGGGAACACTCATGGGGTCTGACCATCTGCTGTGCGGGTTGGCCGTGGTAGCACCTTGGTGGCGGCCCACCCTGGGGGTGCGGCAGCGGGAATGCCAGGCGTTGCAAGCGCCAACCGCCTGCGCAGTTGCAGAACTCCCAGCACCTCGCTGCCAACTGCTTTTCCCGCCTCGCAAGTACACAACAGAACGCGGGCCCCTTGTGCCAAGGCATCTTCTGCAATTCCCGCCGCCCGTGAGGCTGCATCCTCTACCGCAGACTGAGCATCAGCAGAATCAGAGCCAGCCGAACCAGAGCCAGCCGAGAGGTCGAGGATCAGAGCCAGACCAGTTGCAACGGGCGGCTCCAACTCTCGAACCACGAGTTCCCCCGTGCGGGCCGTACTCGGCCAGTGCACCAGATGCTGGGCATCTCCGGCCACATAGGGACGAACCGATCGAACTGACTCCCCTTGAGCGGCTACCCCTCGGGGCAAATTGATTGACTCCGGCCCAAGAAGATCCTGAACCTGTGCCTGCTGCCGAATAGTTTCTGGCCCTACCAGCAAACGGCGAGGCAGTTTCAGCGTGCGGGTGCGCAGAGCCAACGCAACCCCAAACGGAGCATCACTGCCCAAGTCCACACGGATGCTGTTATAGGCACCTCGTGCGCTCACCTCGAGCGGGATGCTGACTTCCCCTGGTGAAACCACATCGGCCACCAACAGCGGAGACCCCGAACAGCGCAGCGTGAGCCCGGCCGCTCGGCCCGAGAGTTGCAGCCGAATCGAGCCAACTTGCCCCACCACCAAGTCAGTTGGGGCGCCAAGGATTTCAATCCCCACTGACCGGACAGTAATAAGGGGCCAAAGCGCTCCGAATAGAGCAACGGCAAAAAGTCCCGCCCATACCAGAGCGGCCGCCGATGGGTCTGCCACCGCAAGGCCCAGCAGGAAGGTCGTGGTCAAGATTCCGAGCAGAATCAAACCAAAGATGGTTGGCCGAAGTGCTGACTTGTTGCGTGCAGATTGCCCAGGGTCTGCCATGAGGGTACCGAGTCAGACTCGTGGCACACGAACTTGGGTGAGCAGCCAGGCCAGTACGTGAGTTGCCGCCGCTGTGTCTACCCTGTCGGCCACCAGCACCCGGTGGGCGAACGCCGCAACAAAAACAGCTTGGACATCATCTGGGGTGACGTAGTCCCGGCCCGCAACGGCGGCATGGCCTTGAGCTAGGCGCACCAAGCTAGACGAGGCACGCGGTGACACTCCTTGGCTCAGCCGAGTCTCGTTGCGGGTTGCTTCGGCAAGGTCCAAGATGTACTCAACTACTGCCTCATTGCAATACAACGCCGAAGTAGCCGTTATTGCTTCGGCCACTTCTTGAGGATGCGTAACGGGTTGAATCTTGCCCAGCAGGTCTGCTCCGCCTGCACCAGTCACAATCTCTTTCTCTGCTTGCCGATCAGGCAGGCCCAGAGACAGCACGAGCGCAAAGCGGTCGAGTTGACTCTCGGGCAACGGAAAGGTTCCCACTTGGCCGAACGGGTTCTGTGTGGCAATACAAAAGAATGGCGAAGGCAATGGCCATGTGGTGCCATCAATAGTGACCTGATCCTCCTCCATGGGTTGCAGCAATGCAGACTGCGTGCGCGGAGATGCCCGGTTGATCTCATCTACCAACAACACGTTGGCAAACACTGGCCCTGCACGAAACTGCCACTCGCCGCTATCAGGGCGAAACACCGAGGTTCCGGTTAGGTCGGTGGGCAGCAAGTCTGGAGTGCATTGCACGCGGCCGAACTGCCCGCCGATAGCTGCTGCCAGACTTTTGGCCAACAGGGTTTTTCCGGTGCCGGGAACGTCCTCGACTAGCAGATGTCCGCCTGCTAACAGCGTGGCAAGAGAGAGGTCAATGGCCTGTGCTTTGCCTCGCAGTGTTGTGCCAACGGCTGTGCGGATTGCGGCTGCAACCTGTTGTGGTGAACTCATTGCTCTTGGCTCATCTCTTGGCTCAGAGCGGTCGAGCACTCGTTGGTCGTGACCCCGCAGATGAGCCAAGTGGTGGCGGCATCCAGCCGGGGGTGATATTGGTCAATGCGCCCCAACTGCCCGTCACGGGGGCGGGGCCTGAAAAGACAAGGCTTCCTTGGCGAGCTCGCTCGTTTCGCAAGCCAGCGTTCTCTGCACGTGCGGTTGCGATCGCCAACAGGATCAGCCCCATAATCACTGCAAAAAGTGCTCCGCCTACCACCAGAACAACGGCAAGGGGTAGTTCACGCAGCCCAACCGGAAGGGCCTCTTCGATCCATGTAGACAGACTTGCAATCATTTCGCCCCTTCTAGCGGCCACCCCAAGAACCCCGAGGATCACTCAAGAACAAGTGGCCGCTCGGAAGGGACTACAGAGAATATATACCGAAGGGCTCAAGAATTTTTGGTGCCATCTTTCAGTTCGATCAAATCGATCTACTAGTTCGTGCACTCACCGATGGTGACACCGTTGTACTTGCCACCTACTGCTGGGATGTCGGTGATCACACCGGCAGCATAAGTGAAGTTCGCAGAGGGATCAGTCTTCAGGTACGACACAGCACCACCGGTAAGGAGGGCCAAGGTACCTGGGTAGGCAGCATTGTCTGCTTTGTAAGCTTCCAGAGCGGTTTCAACCGTTTTGCGCTCTGTCTTGCATGCATTCTTCTTGGCACCGGCTGTAACGCCGCCAACTGCAAACACTACTACTCCGGCCAGCACGCCAAGAATGGCGATAACCACCAAAAGTTCAATAAGCGTGAAACCGCTTTGACCCTTGCTCCGGCTGCGCCGGGATTCGATTGCATTCATACTTCGTCCCTCCAAGGAATTGTGAGACTCGTCGGTTGGCGAGTGAGTTGAACTAAGACAGCGAAGCTACCCCAAGAACCCCCGAGCGTCACTCAAAAACAAGGGTCCAAACAGGAAAAACTAGACAGAATAAATACCGAAGGGCTCAAGGATCGGCCCAGCCATCAGAATACAAAACATCGCACCAACAAAGAACGCTGGCCCGAACGGGACTTTTGCCTTGCGGCCGCGTGCCCCGAGGGCAACGATGCCGACTACTAGCCCAACTACCGAAGAGACCACTAGGCAAACCAGGGCCAAGAACAGCCCCGCTAGCGGCTCGCTTCCGGCATAAAAGCCCAGAGTCCAGCCCAGCAGCACGGCTAGGCGAACATCGCCAAAGCCCATAGCCGCTGGCAGCGCGAACCAGATCAGGAACAGTGGGCCAGCCAGCGTGACGAGCCCAACAAGCGCCGTGAGTAGCAAGACCCAATTGCCCAACAACCCAGCGGCTAGCAACGTGAGCACTACCGACACAGCAAATGCAGGCCACACAATGCGGGTTGGCACCATCAGGGTTCGCAGGTCGATCGTCGAAACAGTCACCCCAACGGGAATCAACCACAGCACCGGCAGAAGCTGCCATCCCCAGCCAATGGAGTAGATGCTGAGCAGAAACAGCGCCGGGCAGACAAGTTCAACAATGGGATGAAACGCTGGGATTCGCTCTCCGCAGCCA